>Ga0187864_10000010_pt1 | contig 206571 bp, 203 predicted proteins | sample June2016WEW_11_4_FD_132985 | JGI IMG/M metagenome (GOLD analysis project Ga0187864, IMG submission 132985) | Peatland microbial communities from SPRUCE experiment site at the Marcell Experimental Forest, Minnesota, USA - June2016WEW_11_40 | ecosystem: Environmental > Terrestrial > Soil >... | reverse complement strand
TAGTCCAATGTTGTCGGGTACTGCGGCTTGCGCGATAAGTGTTGGATCAGGACTCGTTAACGGTAGTTTCACTATCGGGAATGTACTCCCGGGTCAGTATGTGATTGAGATCACGGGTTGCGGAGGAAATAATGGCTGTACTCCGAGCGTCGGTGATTTTGCGCAAGCCGTTCTCGATGTGGTTAGTGGTCCTAAGATTGGTTTGAGTCCTGCCACGGGTCAACCGGGCGCGCACATCCTAATCAACGGTACAGGGTTCCTACCCACGGATACAAGTTGTACTGTTTCAGCCGTCGGCCTCGACTCGAACGGCCACAGCCCACTCTTATCGGGTACGGCGGGTTGTGTCATAAGCGTTGGTAGTGGAATTGTAAACGGTAGTTTCACGATTGGGAACGTGCTCCCCGGTCAGTATGTGATTGAAGTTACGGGTTGTGGCGGCAACAACGGCTGTACTCCGAGCGTCGGTGATTTTGCGCAAGCGTTACTGAACGTGGTTAGTGGTCCTAAGATTCGTTTGAGTCCGGCGACTGGTCAACCTGGCGCGCACATACTGGTTAATGGTACCGGATTCTTGCCTACGGATACTAGTTGCACTCTCTCATCCGTCGGGTTTGACGCTAATGGGCATGTTCCAATATTGTTGGGGACTTCGAGCTGTGTCATCAGTGTTGGCAGCGGAATCGTCAACGCCAGCTTCACGATCGGCAATGTACTCCCCGGCCAATACACAATCGAGATCACAGGTTGTGGCGGCAACAACGGCTGCACCCCAAGCGTCGGAGACTTTGCACAAGCAATACTCAACGTAGTCAGCGGACCAGCAATCAAACTGAGCCCAGCAACCGGCCAACCGGGCACGCACGTTCTCGTTAACGGAACAGGGTTCCTACCCACAGACCAGAGTTGCACCATCTCAGCAGTCGGACTCGACGCCAACGGCCACAGCCCACTCCTATCAGGTACCGCAGCGTGTGTTATCCGCGCTGGGTCGGGACTCGTTAACGCTAGTTTCACGATTGGTAACGTGCTCCCCGGTCAATACATAATCGAGATAACCGGCTGTCTTGGAAACAACGGCTGCACTCCAAGCGCAGGTGACTTTGCGCAAGCGTTACTGAACGTGGTTAGTGGTCCTAAGATTCGTTTGAGTCCGGCGACCGGTCAACCGGGCGCGCACATCGCAGTCAACGGTACAGGGTTCCTACCAACAGATACTAGTTGCACACTCTCAACCGTCGGACTTGACGCCAATGGACATAGTGCCATCTTGTCGGGCACAGCAGGTTGTGCCATCAGTGTTGGCAGCGGAATCGTCAACGCCAGCTTCACGATCGGCAATGTACTCCCCGGCCAATACGTCATTGAGATTACGGGTTGTTTGGGTAACAATGGCTGTACTCCGAGCGTCGGTGACTTTGCGCAAGCCGTACTCAACGTGGTTAGTGGACCGGAGATCAAATTGAGTCCTGCTACTGGATCCCCTGGTTTCGATATCCTAGTCAACGGTACTGGGTTCCTACCCACAGACCAGAGTTGCAGTATTTCGGGTGTTGGGCTTGACGCTAATGGTCATAGTGCAATCTTTGGTGGTTCAGCGAGCTGTGTTGTCCGCGTCGGTTCAGGGGTCGTTAACGGTAGTTTCACGATTGGTAACGTGCTCCCCGGCCAATACGTAATCGAGATAACTGGCTGTCTTGGAAACAACGGCTGCAGTCCAAGCGTCGGTGATTTTGCGCAGGCCAATCTCAAAGTTGTAGGTGGGCCTAGGCTTACGTTGAGTCCGGGGACGGGTATGATTGGGCAGGAGATTCTGGTTAATGGTACTGGGTTCCTCTCAACAGATCAATCATGCTCGGTCAGTAGCCCCAGCACACCCGACCCGATACTTCCAGGTTCGTCTGGATGCGCTATCGCTGTGGGAACAGGGTTGGTGAACGCCAGCTTCGTCATTGGAACCGCTTCGCCGGGTCAGTATGTGATTGAGATCACAGGCTGCCTGGGCAACAATGGCTGTGCTCCAAGCGCAGGGGACTTCGCGCAAGCCGTACTGGCCGTTATTCCTGGCACATCAGAAATTGATATCTTTCCAACTAACGCAACTACTGGGGCTACGGTTGTTGTCAGGGCGTATGGTTTGTCGACGTCGGATACGGGATGTTTAATCCTAGCTTACAGCGGCGACATCACACCCGCGCACCTGGACAATACTCTGATTACTTCTTCAACCTGCTCCATCGTGACTCCGCAGACGGCACAAGGCACCTTCGTGGTGGCCCCATATGCCACTGAGGATATCAATTGGAACGTAACGATCAAGGGAACACCAGCAAATGACATAGTCTCCGCCTCAGCAGGGCACCCAATTGGTGCATCGTTCGGTGTAACCGCCAGCATAACGGTCGTCCCCACATCCGGAACGATCAACACAGTCTTTACCTACACCGGCACGGGCTTTGAATCGGATGCAACAACCTGTAATGCCACTGTGATCCCTGCATTTGCCGGGTCTACTGTCAAGCCGAGTTGCGCCATTGACCCCTTCGGCCAAGTCTCGGGTTCGGTCCTTGTACCCTCAACGGCTATTGCGGGTACGTACGCGATTGAGGTCGTAGATAGTACTGGCTCGCGAGGATCAGCTGTCTTTACGGTAGGAACGCCGTCCGCCTTGGTAGTGTTGAACCCCGCTAGTGTAGAGCAGGGACAATCTGTGGGAGTCGCAGGAACTGGCTTCAACGCCCAAGACGCCTACTGCACGATAAGTTCCCCCGCTTCAACAAATCTGTTCGCTACTGGGACAACCCCCACCTGCCTAATCTCAAGCGGTTATGCTTCCGGTTCGTTCATGGTAGCCTCTAATGCGGCGGGTGGTTACTATTTGATCACGATCCAAGCCTGTAGCGTCGCGCCCTCAGCCAACGTTTGTCCTCCAGGGGACGGCCGTGACTTTGCGTCTAACTTCCTCGGCGTCACCCTAGCCACGACAATAACTACGTACAGTACGACAACGAGCTCATCGTCAACCACAACTGGGTTTACATTTACTACCACGTCAGTGGCAACTTCATTCTCCTACTCAAGCACTACCGTCCAGACCACCGGCATCCTCTACACCACCTACAGCCACTTTATTCTCACCACGGTCTCTGGCGTGACTAGCACAACCTACAGTGTAACAAGCTACACCACCCAAACGCAAACCACCGTCACCTACTCCACAACCACGCAGTTCACAACGGTTCCGTGTGGGCCGCTGCCATGCGGGTTCAGCACCCAACCAGCACCGTTCAACCCTGCTCCGGGCATTGACAGCGCGGGCTTACTAGCAGCGCTACTGTTACTAATCCCGATGTTACTCAGGAGGTTGTTCACTTGAAATTTAACACTCGAAGTGGCGCAATTGCCCTAATGCTCGTGGTCGCCGTTCTAGCGGCGCTTATGGCCACTAACTCTCCCGCGAACATAGCAGCGCAGACGGCGAGTTGCGGTATCAACGGGTGTGTTTCTACGCCGCCGTTGAGTTCAACGACAAGTTACAGTTACCTCAGCACCAGCACATCTGTCGTACTCACCACAAGCTCATCAATCTCTACCTCCATCTCCAGCTCAACCACAGCTACAACGGCCACGACCACCAGCACGTCCTGGAGTTATACGAGCACTATCTCCACAACCCTAACAACGACCAGTTTCTCAACCGTCTACACGGCCACGCAAGGCACCAGCAACACATTCAGCTCTACTCTCGCATCTACCTCAACCAGCACTGCCACTTTCACGAACATCGTAACCCAGAAAGGAACGGTAGGCACAAGCTGCCCCGTCAGCCTGGTAACCAACGGCAACAGCCTCCAACCCTACGCAGACTCTCTCCGCAACTTCCGCAACAACCAGATCCAGAACACAACCGCCGGCCGCACCTTCCTAACCACCTTCAACGCTTGGTACTACAGCTGGGCCCCATCCGTAGTCTACTCAGCCGCAACCAACCCCTACGCATACACTGCCGTGCAAGTCACCGTCGTCCCACTCCTCGGCATCCTCTACGCCTCATACTACTCGTACGGCTTCGTAGCCCCGCTAAGCAGTGAAGCCGCGGCCATAACCGCAGGCCTAGTCGCCGCCTCTCTAATCGGCCTCATCTACCTAGCCCCAATCGCCTACGTCGCCTCACGAATAATCCGCCGCCACAGCCACATCACCATCACCCGATGGGCTCTCGGGCCGTCAGCCGCATGGTTTGCGGCAGGTGTCATAATGGCCTTCACCGCCTACGCCACAGGCTCCCTCAGCCTACTCGCATTCGCTACCACAAGCCTGATCCTCTCAACGCTCAGCCTCGCAACTCTAACCAGCACCCGGCTACTGATGTGCATCCAACTGCCCTCCGTAAACGCCAGCAACATGGCCTTACTCGTCCGACGGTTCGCGAAAACAATCCCCTAAACCCAAACGTAATCCCCAGCCGTTTTCTGGTTGGGGATGAGTATTGGTTGCGTCGTTTCGTAACGTAGGGGCGTATTTCATGCTCAACGGTTGGGTTTAATGTCGCAACCCGTTGATATCACCAAGGTGACGTTGATGACGTTAGTCATTCGAGGGGTGGATGAAAAAACTAAACGCTCGATTAAGGCGGAGGCTGTTAAACGGGGCCTGAAGCTCGCGCAAGCTGCCAAAGAAGCATTTCAGCTCTGGCAAACCTACAACCCAGACGAGTCAGCCGTGTCGGAAAGGGAGGCAAACAACGCCGCCTACAATGCACTGCGCCAGGAACTCGACAAGTACGCCGGTAAGGCTGTGCTGATTGCTAAGGGAAAGCTGTTAGGAATTTATGATAACCCCCGTTCCGCGGCTCTCGATCTCAAAGTGAAGGCTCCTGAAGCACATCAGGCCATTATCACCATTATCAACGAGGACAAGAGGGAGGAACTTGAATGGTTAGCCGGGTCTTTGAATCTCTAACCTGCTGGCCAAACATCGAACATAGAACCCATTCAACCGGCCATCCTGGTAACATTGAGCACACTTGACGGGCGGCGAGTGATTCATGATGAGAAGCTGCCGGTGGATACCGGGTTCGCAGGCGCAATGCTCCTCTCCCGCGACACCTTCAGCCATTTCGAGAAAGCTGAGCTTCCGGAATCTGAATCGCGCGTGTACCGAACACTAATCGGACCGCTCCCCATGCGAACCGCACGCGCAATTCTAACCCTACCATTCCAGGATGATGTGGAAATTTTAGTAGATTCACCAAGGTACGGTGTCGGAAAGTCCCTCGTGGGCTTACGGGCTTTAACCAAAACCCTGCTACTCCTCCACGGCCACGACTCAGAGACATGCCTGCTAAGAGAGAAAATTCAGTAGAGTCGAAGAGATGATGGTTTCGCGTTGGTCAGAGGCCGCGTGAGGAAAGCCGAACTAATCTCTATTCGTGACACATCCCGTTCTCACGCCGAGAAACTTATCGACGGTTACTTGGCCAAGCACCCCGGTCCACACTTTGCTTCGGAGATAGCTGAAGCACTCGGTCTCGAATTCCGCACAACCCTAGAAGCCATTAAACGCATGATTGACTCCGGCAGGGTTCATAAAGCGAGGAGTGAGCGCACTTGACAATTCTAATCGGTGAAGGAGATGGAGTCGTCGGCAAACGAATAATCTATCTTGCAAGAAAAATGTCCCAACCAAGGCTCGTCATGAAGAGCGGCCGACACAGAGGCTTGGAAGGGTCCTTTACGATGCTGAAACCTACATAGATGTAGCCGTCGAAAAATAACTTCGCCCACATGACCCAACATCAGAGTGCTCACCCACGCCTCACGCGAACTTCAGCGCACGCAGGCCAGTAACCTAATCCCAACGGTCGCATCGCGGTGGCCACCTCCTACCTGCTCAGGTGCAGGGAGGTTGGAAAGAAGCGCGGGTCAACAAAACCGCCTAATGCCTAACAAAACATCCTTAACGCGTTAGCATGTACCTCTAAACCTTGGAACAAGAGGCAGGTCAGTGATAGTTTACTTGTGTTTGCTTGCATCTAGCACAGTGATTCCGACGACTTTCCCATTCCTGTAATTGATTATTGCTTCGTTCTCAAGCACACTATTGTCCGCGTTCTGCGGTTTCTCGAAGCTTACGTACAGCACATCCGCCTCCTCATCATAATCCACCCAGAACGACCTAGATGGAAGAGTCAGCAGATGGGGTAAAGCTTTCAGGACCGAGTCTACATTAACGGCTTTTGCCACAGAATTCCCTTCTTGAGAACCCTATCCAACTCAGAGGTCATGAAGGCAGTCACTATAAATCCTTCGTGGTTGCGTTCAACGTAAACGGCTACGAGATGCTTGGATCCTATGGGCGTACTTTGGAAGAATCTTACCGCCAACTTTTCTTCTCCTCTGCCTTTGACAACGTAATCTGGGTTTGCTACTGTCTCCAAGACCAAGTCCTGCAATCCCGCCATATAATTGTGCGACTCAGCGATATGCGACCATCGCTTCTCAGTCAACGCGATACGCTTTCCGTCCTTCGAGGTGGCGCTTGCCCAATGGTTCAAACTAACTTCTGATCGGACTATGCATCACACATTTGCTTATAACGTGAACAGGCGGAGTTACACTAAGACCAATTCCAATGCGTGACACACACCTAAGGGACGCCAGAAGACCTCTTGATTCTCCTTCACGATAATCTTAGAGCCAAGATTACATATGGTCGTGGATCCCTCCTAAGACGAGACTAAACTTCTACAAACACGCAAACGATTCGACTGCCCAAAGATTTCGTTGAGGAAATCTATCGAACATCAATTAGGTTTGCCGAACTCGTTGAAACCTTGGAGGTGTTGCTGGACAAGGATGCTATGCGTAGAATCAAGCTTGGTGAACGGCAGTACCGACGAAAGCAGTATGTATCCGCGAAGGGTCAGCGTGAAATTCGAAGAGTCCTAGCTACTTGAGCTACACATATAAACAGCACATGCCTCAGACACATGTTGGGGGCACTGGTATGGGAACCCTTACGATCACAGTAACCGACGAACTCAAGCGCGGTATGAAGAAGCTTAAGCACGTTAATTGGAGCAGCGTTGCTCGAAAGGCTTTCGAGGAGGCGATATCTCGGGAGGAGATGAGAGAGGCGGCGGAAGGGATGGATCGCCTTCGCTCATCAAGTAAGGTCCGCGGCTGGAGCGGGGCTAAGGAGGTGCGAAAATGGCGGGACAAAGCCAAATCGTCGTAGACTCCTCCGTTGTCGTGAAATGGTTCAGCGAAGAAGAGAAGACTGCTGAAGCACTCGTCCTTAGGGATGCTCACATTGAAAAACGATCAACACTGTTAACCACTCCGCTTCTTACGTGCGAGGTGGCGAACGCTCTCCGCTACAAACCCGACTTCAACATAGGCCGGTTCACGGATGCGATGAATTACCTGTTCAAGCTGCATCTTCACGAAACCCCCCTTGACGAAAGCCTACTGTCGCGCTCGGGCGAAATTGCCTTCAAATCAGGCGTGACGATCTACGACGCCCTCCCAGTAGCCTTAGCGATTCTCATGAAAACTAAATGCATCACCGCGGATAAAGAGACGCAGTACATGAAACTGAATGGTAGGAATTACCCTATCGAACTCCTGTGAGGCAGGTCTTCAAACCGTTCCACCTCCCCTCTCTCATGCTCAGCATGCTCCGCAACGTTGAATCATTGCGACCCCCCGCCCTTCTCAAGGGAGGCTGGTTGGTTTCGCAGCCTCCTCCATCACCGCTTCAATTCTGATGGTTTGAGGATGCGGGGGTCAATCTAGTAATTTTAGGAACTCTTCTTTCGTGAGCCCGGCTTCTTCGATAATACGGAGTAATGTTCCCCTTCGAATTTCGTCGTGGCGCGGCACAGTTAGGGACCTATCGTCCGCTTCGAGTACAACGTGACTGCCACGTTGTCTTACTGCCTGAAAACCTACCTTCGAAAGCGCTTTGATAACATCACGCCAAGATAAGATAGGCAGCTTAGGCTGAGACGACAACCTCTTCTACTCTCTGGCCGGCGAACTTGCTGGTTCGATGCTCAAGTAGAAGCTCGATGGCTTCCTTGATATTGGCAAGGGCTTCTTCGCGCGTTCGCCCCTGACTGATTGCACCTGGCAGTTCAACACATTGAACTACGTACCAGCCATCTTCTTCTTCCAATGCAACGTGGTAGGTTTGCATACCCATCCCGACTCGCTCTATCTCTACTCCGACAAACTGTCCTAAAACCCTAGCCATCAACTCAAACCAAGGAAGTTGTTGAAACACGTCCAGAAGAAGAATCACGTAAGCTTCATTGGCAGATCCTCCTCCGCTCTCTCATCCTCCAACCACGAATCATCTCGATCCCCGCCCTTCTCAAGGGAGGCTGGTTGGTTTCGCAGTCTCCTCTATCACTGCTTCAATTATGATGGTGTGAGGACGAGGAGTCCGGGGATTCTTTCGAGGTGCCTGCGGTTGCGGGTTAGTAGGGGGTAGCCGTGGGCTAGGATATGCATCCTATGAAAAAGCCTCCTGGGTCTATGGTACGCCCTTTCAACTCCAGCTCCGCCAGTACTTGGCCGGATTTCTCAGCGGACGGTTCATCAAATTCCAGGGAGGTAATCGTGGACAGGAAGCTCTTCACTGAAGCAAGGTTCTATGGTTCTTGGACTTGTAAGCTCCATAATAGAGTTCAAAAGAGTTGATGAGCGTGGTCGCGAGCGCAAATTCTTCCTGCAGCCAACTAATGAGGGAGGGCCCAGTTGTTCCTCTTAGGTGCTCTCTATGATTGCGTCTGTGTCTAGGACGAGTCGCTTGGGGATCGCCATCTCGACCAGAACCTGCTCAACTCCCGCGAAATCTCCTTCACTTCCCGGTCGGTCGTGACAAAAGTGCCAGCGAAGTCCGAAGGCCTCGGGCTTTTCGCCTTCATTGCTGAATCCAGTACTTCGTCTATGGAAACAGGCCGATGAAGGCGCACTCTTAGCTCTCCAGCCAGTTCGTTCAGTCTTTCGTACGTTTCCCTGCTCACTTTGACCGTTGCCATGATAACTAGGTCACTAAGTAACCATATGAAAATTTTCAACGGTTAAGGGCCTTCGATGACTCGTAGATCGACGCTGAATGGAAAACTCGAACCTGTGGTAACCTGTCACTCGGGTCGAATAACCGCACACTCCGAAAACCCCAGAAAAACCTGCTGCCCCAGAAAACTACGCCCCCCAGGGGTCACAGGTAGAAAAAGTGGGGGCACACGTAAACAATACAAACCCCCAAACCCTCCGCTCGCGCGTTAACCCATGCTCGAAGTACCAGGCGATCTACTCGAAGGCGGAGGCCAAATAGTTCGAACCACCATAGCCCTAGCCGCGCTCACCGGAAAACCGGTAAGGCTCACCAAAATACGCGACAAACGCCCCAACCCAGGCTTGCAAGCGCAACACGTCGTAGCCGTGAAAGCAGTCGCCGCCCTATGCAACGCCGAAACCCGCGGCATAACTCAAGGCTCACAAGAACTCACATTCACACCACACAACCGCGCCGCAGGCCACTGGAATTTTGATGTGGGCACCGCAGGCAGCATACCACTAATCCTGCAAGCCCTCATGCCCGCAGCCGCCTACTCACCCACAACCCTCGCTGTCGAATTGACGGGCGGAACGGATGTGCGGTGGAGCCCCACGATCGACTACGTCCGCTTAATCGAACTTCCCCTACTCCAACTGATAGGTTACCAGGCAACAATCCAACTGCACCGGCGAGGCCACTACCCGAAAGGCGGAGGCCACGTAACCATCACCATAGACCCACCCCGAGTTCTCAAAGCAGCCAACTTGCTGGAAAGGGGACAGTTGTTAGGAATCGAAGGGGTAAGCCACTGCGTCAAGCTTCCAAACCACGTAGCCCAAAGGCAAGCGAATGCAGCCAAGGAAAAACTCAACGCAGAAAATTTCAGCCAAGTGAACATCACAACAGAAACCTACCCTCCTAACCAAGACCCACACCTTGCACCCGGAAGCGGCATCACCCTATTAGCCAAGTTCACTAGCGGAACGATACTCGGCTCCGACAGCTTAGGCGAAAGGGGCAAGCCCGCTGAATCAGTAGGAGTTGACGCGGCAACAAAACTCCTTGCAGAGTTAACTTCCGGGGCGCCTGTGGACCGGCATATGGGTGACATCCTAATCCCCTACATGGCCGTCGCCGAAGGCAAATCGATGATTCAAGTTTCAGAAATCACGATGCACACTCTGACCAACATTAAGATCGCGGAGATGGTGGCGGGAGTCAAGTTCGAAGTTGAAGGAGAATTGCATCATCCCGGGAGAATAACCGTGAATGGCATCGCCTTGAAAACCTCGAGCACACTTTGAAGCGAAATTGGAATATTAGCCCGCAACTCCCGTCTATGCCGCTTTCTATGTACTCTTCGCTCGCGGCATTCTCCCAAGCTTCAGCTAGATTCGCGTGGAGTTATGGTGGTGCGAGTTTCCCGAAAACGTATGGAAGCACACCGCCATCCCGATAGTATTCCACTTCGACCTGATTATCCAACCTAGCCGTGACCTCGAAACTTGTTTGCCTGCTCTTTCCGTTGACGTTCACCGTTAAACGTGTCTTCGGTCCTTTGATTCCACTAATGCCCTTCACTTCATAGGTTTCGTCGCCTTCAAGGCCTAAGTTTTTCCAGCTTTTGCCCTGTTTGAATTCAAGCGGGAGGACGCCCATCGCGACGAGGTTGCTGCGGTGGATTCTTTCGAAGTTCTCCGCAATCACCGCCCTTACTCCCAACAGTTTCACGGCTTTCGCAGCCCAATCCCTCGAACTGCCCGCCCCATATTGCTTCCCCGCCAAAATTAGGAGCGGCGTCTTTTCAGTGATGTAGCGTGTGGCGGCGTCGTAGATCGTCATCACTTCCCCCGAAGGCTGGTGCACGGTCCAACCGCCTTCCTTTCCTTCGGCAAGGATGTTCTTGAGGCGTATGTTGGCGAATCCCCCTCGCACCATAACCTCATGGTTGCCTCTTCTACTTCCATAGGTACTGAACATGGTTCTTGGTACCCCGTTCTGTTGGAGGTAGAGGCCTGCGGGGCTATCGAGGGGTATTGTGCCTGCGGGAGATATGTGGTCGGTGGTGACTTTATCCTCGAAAATTGCAAGCACGCGGGCGTTGGAAACGTCGGTCACAGTCTCGTTCTTGTTCATGAACCATGGTGGTTCGCGAATGTAGGTTGATTTCTCATCCCACGCATACGCGTCGCCTCTGGGTGAGTGAAGCGCTTTCCACTTTTCGTCACCTTCAAGCGCTGACCCGTAAGTCTCCTTGTAAAATTCGGGTGAGAGTGAGTTGGAGATTGTTTCGCGAATCTCTTTCATCTTAGGCCAAATATCTTTCAGGAATACCTTCATTCCATCTTTGCCTGTGCCTATGGGCTCTTTGTAGAAATCGAATGCAATTCGGCCAACGAGGGAATAAGCGACTACTAGGATGGGTGACATCAGGAAAGATGCCTTAGCGAGGGGGTGGATGCGTCCGTCGAAGTTTCTGTTCCCACTCAACACCGCAACCGCGTACAAATTCCTGTCCCGAATCTGTTTCTCGATTTCAGGAGCAAGTGGGCCACTGTTCCCAATGCAGGTTGTACACCCGTAACCCACTATGTTGAACCCGAGAACATCAAGGTCTTGCAGCAATCCTGACTTAGCTAGGTAGTCCTTAACAACCTTCGACCCAGGGGCGAGGCTCCTCTTCACATACTCCTTCGGCCTAAGTCCTAGCTCAACTGCTTTTCGTGCGAGTAGGCCAGCTCCAACCATAACTGTGGGGTTTGAAGTGTTAGTGCAACTGGTTATGGCTGCGATTACGATCGAGCCGTCAGTTAATTCACCGGGGTTATGCGTTCCGTTTCCTTTCGGCGTGTTATGTAGAACGCTTAGTTGGTAGCCGTCATCAGCAATACTACGCAAGCCGGTAGGAGTTACGTTTCTCTTCTTGTATTGTTCGATGATGTTGGTGATTAGGGTTGGGGCCGATTTGAGTGGTACTCTTTCGTCGGGGTTTCGTGGGCCGGCGATCGACGGTTCAATCTTGCCTAGATCAATTGTGATAATCTTCGAGTAGTTTGCCTGCGGGCTATTCTGGTCAAGAAAGAGGCCCTGAATCTTACAGTAATCCTCTACGAATTTCGTATGGCTGCTCTCTCTTCCTGTGCCGGTTAGGTAGGCGATCGTTTGTTCGTCCACCGGGGAGAAGCCAACCGTTGCTCCATACTCTGGGGACATGTTTCCTAGTGTGGCCCTGTCGGGGACGCTTAACTCGCGGTATGCGTCGCCGAAGTATTCAACGAATGCGCCTATGGGATCTTCCTTACGCAGAGCCTCGGTAACCGTTAGAACGAGGTCGGTTGGGGTTGCGCCTTCCGGAAGTTGGCCTGTAAGTTTGACGCCGATAACTTTCGGTATTGGCATATAGTATGGCTCACCGAGCATAACCGCTTCGGCTTCTATTCCACCGACCCCCCAACCTAACACTCCCAGCCCGTTGACCATTGTCGTGTGCGAATCAGTGCCTACGAGGGTGTCGGGGTAAGCCGTCAGGACGCCGCCAGTTTCATGGAGGGAGACAACTTTCGCTAAGTACTCGAGGTTGACTTGATGACAGATCCCTTTCCCTGGAGGGAAAATTCGCATACCACTAAACGATGACTGCGCCCACTTCAACAGCGAATACCGTTCAGAATTTCTCTCGTACTCCATCTCCAAATTTAGGAACAGGGCGTTCGGGATGCTCCAACTATCAACCTGAACCGAATGATCGATGATTAGGTCTACGGGAACTTTTGAGTTAACAGTTCTCGGGTTTAGGTTTCTCCTCGCGAACGCACTTCGCATCGCAGCCAGGTCGACAATAAGCGGAACACCCGTGTAGTCCTGCAGCAGGACACGGTAAGGCATGAACGGCAGTTCTTCACCAATACTCTGCGGCCACTCAGAAAGCCTGTTCACAGTCTCCTTGGCGCCTGGAATCTTGCCGGATGAGCGAAGTGTGTTCTCAAGAAGGACTCTGATCGAGTAGGGTAGCTTTTCTAGGTCACAGCCTATCTCTTTCAATTTCTTGAGGCTGAAGTACTCGGCCCTGCCCTGATCGGTATCAATCGTACTCTTCACAAAATCGAAATTGTCGGTCACAGAGAATCGCAACGAGCATCAACAAATTCCGATATTTCTAGTTTCGTTTGAAGTCTCCAGTCAGCTTGCTTCAAGCTCACTACGCGTGAGCCGTTGCGAACCTATAGCTGAGAACATTTGTTCTAGAAGCCTGGTTCAACTCGACTTCGTGCATGTCTTCAGATGTTCTTCCAAGCAAGTTTCGCACATAGTGTTTCCGCATTTGGGGCAAGTCTTGAGTGGAGTTTCTAAAGCACGGCCGCAGAATCCGCAGTATATGCCAGCTAACAACTTTCAGGTCAGCCATTGGCTGGATGCGGCCTCCTAAATGAGGTATAACGCTTGTAAATCCGAACTTGTTGAGGTTTGTCTCAACGTTCCTTCCGGTAATTATCTCCAGGGTTGCTTTTGCGGCTTATCCAGACGATAGAATCATCGATCGTATTGCGGATTTCGAGGATTCGATGAAAAGGAATGACAGATTCATCCGGTCCATCTACCTCCTGAATGGTGAAGTACGATTTACCAAGATTCTTAATTGTAGACGCACGGACGATTTTCACGTCATCCGGTGCTCCTCTGTGCCGGTACGTTATCACGTAATCTTCGGGATCCTCGTTGCTGTCCCAACGAAGCCGGTTGAGAACATTCTTGAGGGGATGAACCACAGATTTTTCATCTGCTGTGTCTGTGACTAGGTTTTCTAGTACTAAGCCCTTATTAGTGCGCCTGCGACGGGTTTGATTAATTGGTGTTTCAATTGAGCGAATATTATCTTCCCGGCGCCACAACTGTCGGCGTGGTCTGTAAAGACGGCGTAATTCTTGCCGCGGAACGTCGGGTCACTTATGGTTATTTCGTTATGAGCAAGAGTGGGAAGAAAGTTTTCAAGATCGCGGAAAAAATAGGCGCCGCCTGCGCTGGCATAGTAGCCGACATGCAAATCCTCACACGAGAAGTAGGAGCCTACCTAAACCTATACTCGTACGAACGAGAGCAAAGCATTACGGTAAGGACAGCTGCCAAGCTAATGGGCAGCATGCTCTTCGAACGCCGCTATTTCCCATACCTCGCACAAACGATCGTGGGCGGGATGGATGATGCCGGACCGCGATTATTCGTCCTTGATCCCTTAGGCTCGGTGATTGAAGACAAGTTCACCGCAGTCGGCTCAGGGGCGGAGATTGCGATGGGTCTTCTGGAAACTGACTTCAAGGACGGCATGGCTGTTGAAGACGCGAAAGGCCTAGTTCGTAAGGCCGTGAAAGCTGCTTCAGCAAGGGATATCGGTAGCGGAGAAGGCATCGACATGCTCATCATAACTAACAGTGGCATAAGCGAAGAACATGAAGCGGTCCTAAAGTAGACTGTTTCCATTCCGTTTAATTGCTTCAGCTCGTTAGCGGGTAGCGAGCGCTTATGCTCTCAAAGAGCGACATTCATCAGATTCAAGCAGAACTCTTGTCATACGATAAGGCAAGAGAAGAGCTTCAAACTCTAACGAGAAGTACAACAAGGCTGTGCAGCTGGGCGATTATTCAGGTTCATCGTGGTAACCTATCGCAAGCGAATAAGACCTTAAACGAAGCGAAGCAGTCGCTCGATGAGCTACAAACCTTGCTCTCGACACATTCTGAGCTGCCCCAATTCGGGCAGGTGCTTGTTGCGTTCCAAGAGTATGCCGAAGCTAAACTACTCTTTCAGCTGAAAAAGAGCGGAAAGGTCGCCTCCCTGAAAGAGGTTGGGACAGGCAGCACAGCTTACCTTCTTGGCATGCTTGACTTCGTGGGAGAGATACGAAGATTGATTCTTGACTCGCTACGGCGTGGAAACGCGGACGATGCGCAAAAACTGCTCACAACTATGGAGGGACTCTATGAAGATCTCATGTCCTTGGATAGGACCTCAATCCTCCCAAACTACCGTCACAAATTGGACGCGGCTCGTAGAATCCTAGAAACGACCCGAGGCGACGTCGCTACTGACCTTCGCCGAGTTTCATTGGAGCGAGCCCTAAGAAACGTGGAGCGCAAGCTCGGACCCAACGTCAAGGAATCGAAAAGCGGACGACATGCGAATTAGGATTCCAACTGGAATTTCGCCGCAAGAAGCAGTAACCATGCAACAGAGACTCGCCCCACTTATCTCTGAAACAAGCGAATTGCCGAAGAAGATAACCACTCTAATTGGTTGCGATGCCACCTACCTAAGTGGGACGACACTGGCTGCCGCCGTGTTAACGGATTATGAGAATCTGCAGGCGCTAAAAGTCAAGACCGTTAAGGAGCCTACTAGGTTCCCGTATATCCCGGGTCTTCTCGCATTCAGAGAGGCGCCGGCGGTTCTGCGAGCCATCCGCGCCTTGAGAGCCACTTCCTACATTTGCATGGTCGATGCCCATGGGCTCGCTCACCCACGGAGATTCGGCCTTGCTTGCTTCGTTGGCCTAGCTTTAGACCGCCCTACCATTGGTGTAGCGAAGAATCTCCTTTATGGTTCGGTGAAAGGGAACCGGATATTGGACGAAGATGGCTACCCGATCGCTGAGAGTATGCTTCTTCCAGGAAATGGGAAAACCATCTATGTTAGTGTGGGTCACAAGGTATCCTTGAGGGACGCGGTTAGGATTGTTAAACACTGCCTTACCACACGGGGTCCGGTCCCAATCAAACTAGCTCACGAAGAGGTAACGAAAGAAAAATGGCGAATCAAGAGATCAAACCCAGCCTCCTCATAACACTCTACAAGCTCATAGAAGTAGGCGCTTACCCAGACGAAGTAATGTTCACCACAACTGAACTTGCGAAACTTTTAGGAGCATCTCAGCAAACAGCATCCCGCCATCTGATTGAACTGGAGAAAATGGGACTTGTTCACAGAGTAAAGTTAGGCCGCAGTGAATCCATAAAGATCACTTCGGGCGGCGTGAAACAACTCGATAATATGTTTCTGACGCTCAAGCGGGCATTTGAGATGAAAAAGACTGAACTAATCTTCGAAGGCACTCTATTCTCTGGACTCGGCGAAGGCGCCTACTACATGAATCAAGAAGGTTATAGAAAGCAGTTTGTTGCAAAGCTCGGCTTCGCACCCTACCCTGGCACCTTGAACCTTAGAGTACGGAAAGAGGATCAAGAAGAGGTGCGTATGCTTGAAGCTTCACCTTTCATACTTATAGAGGGATTTACTAACGGGAATAGAAGTTTCGGCCCTGCTAAATGCTTCAAGAGTAAGGCCGCGGACAAAATCAACTGTGCTCTAATCTCTCCAGTCCGTACCCACTACCAAGGCGACGTCGTCGAAATCATATCAAGTGAATATCTGAGGAAGGCGCTTCGAATCAAGGACGGCGACACAGTGAAGATGAAAGCGTTTAGCTCAGTTCCTCAGAAAGTTTCTGCCTCAGCAAACTAGAACTAGCATACTTCTCATGGTCAAACCTCGACAACCTAACCGCCCTAATCCCTAACCGGTGGCGCTGAATGATTTCAACGACTGTTTGTTCTAACTTCTCCTGGTCGTAACCGAAGGCCACGATATCCGGTTTAACCTCCGCTAAGACTTGTTCAAAGCCGAAGCCGACGTCCTCATACCCCAAGATGGCCATATCAACTGGTTTCAGGCCCTCGACAAGGGCGCGCCGATCTTCCTCCGGCACGACCGGTTTCCTCCCCTTCAGAGTTTCGACGGTAATGTCCGTAGCGACAACCACTACCAGGACATCACCGAGCGACTTCGCCTCAGTGAGTGCAGCCAAGTGCCCTACATGGAGAACATCATAGACACCACCCGCCAACACGACTTTAATCAGTCTACGACCCTCCTCGGACAAAGTATGGCGGGTTTCAGAACCGTTCCGATTCCGCAACAGATATTTTGAGCTCATCGGGTCGGCTAATGCGTCATGCGTGATCGTGTCCTGAAACGTCTTTTCCGTGAAAGCACCGTGCTTAAGCTGTGTTAGGTACGCAGCTTTAATGAGGGTTAGTGTATCCGCATTCATTCTAGCCCACCCAACATTCGGCAACGCCATCTCCCCACTAAATGCGTTACTGCTTGATTCGAGGCTGAGCCAATTCTAGAAATATCAAAGCATCGAGCAGACCCTCAGCGTATGCAACAGATGCCAGTGAAGTTGTTGCGCGCCCTTCGTCTAAGTAGTGACGCGCGTCTTCCAAATAACGGCGAATAGCATCGGTGACTCTATCAATGTTCGATGCTTTGACTAGGGTGCTCTCCGGGATTGTGGACGTTTTCTCGAGCTCCGCTGTGAGATTCGCAATGTATCTACGGGCTCTAGACGCAGGATCTTCATTGATTGCGCTCAACGTTCCTGAATCACCAAATTTTTCCTCGCGCCACAGAAAACCTGCAAAGCTTCTGCCTCCACGAAATGTAGAGCAGCGGGAAAAATGAGGCAGTGTGGAGGTTTACCGAAATCAACCTGGATAAGGTCAGAGATGGTTGCTGCATGAACAATCGTGTCCGGTGCTTCCAATCTCGCTATGCCCACAACGAGCGTTTCCGGCTTTATGACAGGGTTTGGTATTCGGGCTGCAAGGGATAATAGTCCTTCGAGGGCTTGAGGGATGGTAACGTAGCGTTTGGTTTCAACATCTACTTCCAGAAGTAAAAGTGAATGTAAACTGGCCTCCATATTGACTTTGAGCCCTGCGTAAATGCTCTCAGGAAGGCCGTCTCCCGTTACTATAGGCACGGTGATTGTTCTGCCGAACTTATACGACTGTAGGCCAGTCGCCCCGGTGGCTGCCGAGGATACCGAAGCTGCATGGATGATGCGAGTTCCAATACCTGCCCTGTGAGCTCGCAAGCGTAAGTCAACGTGAGTTGTCGCCACCATCGGATCTCCAGCCACCAGAATCGCAATTCTTTCCGTCTTGGCTTTCGACAGAATTTTGTTTTCCGCGTCTTCCTCAACATCATTCCGTGAAAGGATATCGACGGGCTTACCTATTGCCTCGCTAAGCCTTTCAATGCTCAGTCCGGGCATTACGCTGGTGTAGAATTCCGCGAAAACTCGATCACAGCTTCTTGCTTCAGCTTGGCCGCGGAGTGACAGGCCAAGTTCATCGTACAAACCTAAGCCTATGAAGATTAACTCTCCCATGACTCACACTTGTCCTAGCTGTTAATTGTCGCCAAGAATACTTTAATTCGCGAGAAAACTTTCACAAGCCTTCAGCGGGTCCGTAGCTCAGCCAGGTAGAGCGGCGGACGAGATTCAACTCTGGCCGAAGCTCTTAACTGGATCGGGGATACCCGAAGGTCGAGAGCCACACGACAGAAAGTGGCCGGCAGGGTTCAAATCCCTCCGGACCCGCCAAAAATTTTATCCGAGTCTTTATTAAAGGGGCTCATTTTAGGCTTATTTTGCCGGTGCCCTAAACGACGAAACGTGAAGCCCTTCTGCAAGATAATGACGTAAAGCGTTGGTACGATAACCTGGCCCGCGGAAGCCCAATCACGGCCGAAGTTAGCCTACGTAGACTCAGCCTCTTCTGCGAACAGAACCACACAACACCAAAAGAACTAGTCCTGATGGGAAGAAAGAACCTCGAAGATCTGATTCAAGACCACGTCACTCACATGGAGAGAGAAAAGAAAGCGCCAGGCTACATTGTAGGCGTGCTGAAGGGTGTGAAATCGTGGCTGGCCCACAACGAGATTGAACTCAAGCGGCCAATCAAAGTGAGAGATGCAGACGCAACCCCCCGCATCGCGGACGAACGCGTCCCGACAAAAGAAGAATTGAAGACGGTGCTAGTCTACGCCGGCGAGAGGGCAAAGGCCAGCATCTGCCTCATAGCCCAAGCAGGGCTTAGACCTGAGAGCCTAGGCAACGAATCCGGCACCGACGGAATAAAAATCGGCGACATGCCAGAACTCGTGATCAAGGAAAACAAGGCTATCTTCCAACGGATTCCGACCATGGTCGTCGTCCGATCTGAGATCAGCAAGGGACGCAACCGCTACTTCACATTCCTACCGAGAGAAGGCTGCGAATACATAACCGCCTACCTCAACAAGCGACTCGCCCAAAACGAAACAATCACCTCGTCAACACCCGTGATCGCAGTGAAACCCGGGTATGAGCTACAGGGGAAGGGGAAACGGAACCGCGGATCCAGCTTCATCACTACAAGAAATGTGAGCCGAGAGATTCGTGAAGCAATTCGACCCGCCTTCAAATGGCGACCGTACGTACTGAGAGCCTACTTCGACACCCAAATGCTCATGGCCGAAAGCCACGGAAGAATCACACACCCATACCGCGTCTTCTTCATGGGCCACAAAGGGGACATCGAAGCCCGATACACTACCAACAAAGGACGGCTGCCAGAGAACCTAATTGAAGACATGAGAAGAACGTACCAAGAATCCACCGAATATCTTGAAACAACACCCACCCAGCAGAAGGACCGAAAAGAACTCCTCCTAGAGATGTGGAGGGACCAGGCTAAGTTCTATGGCATAGACCCCATGCGAATCAAGATAGAACGCCAGAAAGACTTGGGAAGGCCACTAACCTTGGACGAGGAAGAGAGGATTCTTCAAAACGAGATAAGGAAACTTGCCGCCGGTCGTGTTGTATCTCGAGAGACCATGAGAAACGGAGGAACTCCTTTAGCAGAATTCGAGAATAAGCTGATCGAAGAACAGGAACTAGTGCTCTATCTGAATGATGGATGGGAGATAGTGGAACAAATGAAAAGCGGCAAGATTACGATCAGAAAACAACAAACCGAAGAACCGATCACTCCGATAATGACTTAAGATTCCTACTTTCGGAGTCCGCGGTAAGTCAATTTACCTGCGTTAACGTACATTTGAAGCCTCTGCAGTCTCTTGCCAATGGCTAGGAAAGAAGCCTCGATCAACCATGTCTATCAGGTATCGATCTTTATTAGCAGACTGCCACCCCAGGAAAGCTGTTCTCGCGCGATTACGGTCTGTTTTGCAAAGCTGAATGAACGACTTCGTGCCGGTCTCCACAATCTCTGTTATATCATCGATGAAGAAGCTTTCAAGCATGGTCTTCAAGGTTATTGTGCCTGCGTCCTGCTCTGGCATCGCCATATACCATGCGTACCAAAATGCAGTTGTTGCCACCAAGTTGGCAATGTGAGTCAGCTTCATACGCCAACAAGCTGCGAGCTTCTCCCTCGGGCGTTCGGCGACGGCTAGAAATTCCTGGAACTCACTAACATCATCGTCTTCGATACTTGACGCGGGCATGCCCGCAGCCGAACGAAACTTCACAAGGATTGTTTGAATGGCAATAACCGTCTTATCTTCCCTGTTAGCGTCGTAGGTGACGTTTTTCCTGCTATGGACCTCCTTTCTAATTTTGCCAAGTTTCACAAGTTGTTTTAGCGCGACCTTAAATGCGGCTGGACTGATCTTGCGCTGGCAACGGTTCCTCAATTCCTTTTGCCGAAGAGGGCGATCTGATCTAAGTAGCTCAACCAAGACAGAGGTCATTATTCTTTGAGTCGGTTCCCACGTCGGCTTCGGTTTGATAGCTTTCTTCCGTTGCTGTTCATCGAACCTTTGCTGTAACGACACGAACTGTACCCGTAATATGGGGCTAGTATTAGCCTTATTAGCTTTAGTGCTCCGCATAATCCTGATCGAAAATGACGGACAAGGCTCTCATCATAACAATCTCCCTACCTGAATCTCTAGTCAAGCAGATAGATGAAGCAAGAGGCGATGTGCCTCGTAGCCGCTACCTTCGGAAAATACTGTTAAGGACCCTCAAAGCATGACTCAAGAAACTTTCACAATTCAAGATCTGACTATGCGTGTCTCCTCTGATCAAACGCATGCGACGCTCGAATTGGAGCGTATGAGGGAGCGTCACCGCGAGCGGAAGTAGAAAGATGCAACCAAATGCAAAACAGAGAACTTTGCGCCCGGAACATCATGGAAAAGAAGGCGCCCCGAACTACGATATTTCTCTAAAGCAAACGACCGAAGCGTTTCTAATAGACGAACTCGAACTTCTCCGAAATCGTTTCGGGGTAAGTGAGCAGCTTCAGGTCCTCTGGGTTCCCGGTAAGCGTGCTGTATCAGAAATCGACCACGAGAGGTTGCTGCACGGAGAAACAGTCGGCGATACTATCTACATCTATGATGAAAGCGAATCCGAAGCACTGGAGACTTTAAGACATGAAGTCTTGGAGCATTTCGTTGTAGATCAGAACGAATCCGACTACGTGACGCTCATCAACCACCTGATTGAAGCTTTCAACATCGTTCACCGCCGCAGGCGGGAAGAGTTAGTGGCAAAACTCTCTGAGCTAGTTTAATCGAGGAACCGAATTATCATTGGACCCCAAACAGGTTCTCTTCTGTCACAACTCCAACTGCTACTCGACCGAGTCAAACCCAGAGAACGTCGGTCCTACATGCAAGTTCCTCATGCAACGGACGGAGACTTACCGAAGCGTACCTCAGACAAAAGATAACATCGATAATCCGGAGTTCGTCATTTTTGTAGCAGGTTCCGCTTCAGACCCTCGGCCTCTAAAGAATGAGTTCTCAAAGCGCTTCGCCCGCGACCTAGATTGTAACTGTATCGTACACTTCTCTAAGGTAACGAAAAAATGGGTCTACGATGACGGAACGTTCCACTCACGATGCCGTCTTGAGTTTCCTGTAGCTTGGCTTCCGCCTGGTTACCAAACCCAACATGTTTTGGAGGCCCAACCTTGACAGAGCTAGAGGAAATACGCGTTGACATTGAGGATGTCAACGAAAGCCGAAGCCGAATCTATCGAGCGAACGGCAAGACTGTAGGGCCCTTCACACATGAACAAGAATTAAACCCGGAACTTGACTCAACAATCGCCACCCAACTGGGCGTACCGATACTTGCCATTGACAAAGCCCGCCTTCGGAAGCACACGTTTAATGTTGATTCTGAAAATGAACCTCCCATTCCTGAAGTACATGCAGAACACTTCGATGAGAGTACTGAACCTCACCTAATTGCTCGGGCTGTGCTTGCTGAGAAACACATAGTTACCATCTCTGACAATGGAGAAATGTATGACTACGGCCCAAGCAAGGGCTTGTTCTGCATTGGCGCAGAAATCAGGATAGCCAAAGCTCTCGAACATACATTCAGAAGGTTAGAGGCTGAGAAAGCCCTTAGAATCAGCGTGATGCGGGAAGTCAATGAACGAATCAAACGAAGGACATACATTTCTCGCGAAGAACTAAACAAAGACCCGTTCATACTAAATGTCCAAAATGGAATGCTCGACCTTAGAACTCGCGAGTTATTGCCGCATGATCCCAAGTATCTTTCGACGGTCCAACTCAAAGTCAAATACGATCCACTAGCAACCTGCCCCGCGATAATGAAGTTCCTACAAGAAGTCCTGTACGAAGAGGACATACCCGCGATACAAGAACTCCTCGGCTACGTGCTATGGAGAGATTACCCAGCTGCGAAAGCCTGGATGCTTGTCGGCACAGGTGCTAATGGCAAATCCACATTCATAGCCCTACTGAAAACATTGCTGGGCATCGAAAATGTCTCCTCCCGCGGACTCGTTGACCTGGAAAAGAATAGATTCGCAACAGCCGATTTGTTTGGTAAACTAGCCAACCTCTACGCCGACCTGGAAGATGTCGCACTGAAAAGCACCGGCAAATTCAAAATGCTCACAGGGAGAGATCCCGTAACCGCTGAATTCAAGTACAGAAATGGATTTCCATTCCTCAACATCGCGAAAATGGTTTTCTCGTGCAACAAGATTCCGGAAGCAGTAGACGACACCGACGCGTTCTTTCGACGTTGGGTAATCATAACCTTTCCAAATCAATTTCTAGGAAACAGAGAGGATCGGAATCTACTGGCCAAATTGACCACGCCAGAGGAACGTAGCGGATTACTGAATTTCGCGCTCGAAGGATTGACGCGACTACAAAGCAACGGTTGGCATTTCTCCAACCCCAAAACCACCGCCGAGATTCGCAATGAATACATCCGCAAATCCTCCCCAGTCCAAGCATTTCTTATGGATTGCACAAAGTTAGACGTAGACGGGTTGATTCCTAGGGCACAGCTATTCAGCCGCTTCTCGGAATACTGCCACACCCATCAGCTTCCGGTTCCGAGTTCCGATTCATTTTTCAAGAAACTACCAGAGATCAACCCCAACCTAGGGACATTCTACGGTACGGTTCCGAACGGTCCCGTCACAACCGGCGGCAAACCCAAACGCGTACACTGTGTGAAAGGGCTAATCGTTCTGCCGATAGAGGATTGGGGGAATGGCGCGGATGAGGAGGATGAGATTGAAACTAAGGATAGGGAAAGCCCTGAACACCCTGAACGCATAGCAACCCTAGACAATCTAGTGCAGAGTGTGCAGGGTGAGCAGGGTTCCTCCAATACTAATGTTAGCTTGCTTGGAACCCAAGAGGGACGCGAAGCCGCCGCTGGTTTTCTGACTCAATGGTGCAAAGACCTCGACCCCGCCCTTTGGTCTAAAGAACTTGTCACTGCAGGATACACCCGCGACTTAGCACAAGCCGAACGATTCGTCAAGGAAATCGCTGAACGCAGCCTACCCGCAGCTGGGCCAATATGATGCCAAGCATTTCGCACGAAAATAGGTTGAACCGTAAAGAAGTTGAGCGTCTTTTCGAGAAACGAAGCAGGGTTGAGGAAGAAATTGAGGCATCCGGGAGGAAACACGTTGAGGACTGGCTTAGGCAACAATGGCGGGAGAGGAGATGGCGAAAGCAGGAGTTCCCTACCGGCCCCCTAGCCGAACAAAAACGTTCGTTGGAAGGACGAAGGCATGATCTGGTTGGCGCCCGATATGAGGCTATTCAAATCCAGAAACGCCTCCAGGAAAGATGGAAGAATGAATACTGGGAGATTATCAAGGAGGGCGTCTTAGAAGGAGCCATTCGCATTCATGAAACGGCTGCCGGCTTCGACATAGACACGCCCTTTCCTCAGGTCGAAGAATATCTTCGGCGACATCCTAAGTCGAAAGATTGGTTTTCTGAATCTGATTGCCTTAAAGACGGGAGCTTACTACTCGGCACTTCTCACGAAATCTGGAAAGAGAACATTCGACTCGTTCGTGACAGTCTGATAGACGAGTATGAGGCCTCGAGTCCTTCGGATCTCATGCTTATCGACCTCCTAACATCAAACTACTTCCGAGTCATGAACGCCACACGAACAGAGATGGAGACTCTCTGGTATGCCCATGATTTCAGCATGGAAATGTTCGAAATCGTTCACCAAGGCTTGCAGCGTTACATTCACGCCTGCCAAAACCAACTCCTGCGAGTTCTCAGCGCATTACAACCCAGACAAGGTCGTTTCTCCGGTAGCGCTTTCACACATGAAACATACACTCGAACCGACATAAACCTCGAAAACTGGGGCTATCCACTTCTACTCGCGTTAGCTGAGATCACAGAAGCCAAGGAGCACGAGATCGACATCGACGAGATCAAACTCACGATGTCCAAACATGCGAACGGACTTAGCACCCAGACCATTCCAAACGCCTGGATTGGTTACGCACTCGAACGGTTCGGTTTCATTGAGAAAATTCACGTAACCGAAGGAAACCGCTACAACATAGATAGAAAAAGAGTACTAACGCTCCTGAATGAAGACCTGAAGACTTGAAGACTTCCAAAACCCACTATCAGACAATCGCGTCCTCGTCATGTTTTCACTCCCCCTGGGTAGGGGGAGGGGATCATTTTTTGAGCCGTAAGCATGGTTTGAGTAGACTCCAAAGGTCGGTTGCCTTAGTGACGCTTCAAGACGAGCAATATGCAACTGATTGAAAATGAGTAATAGCAACCCTAGCGGTAAGCCGCTGCATGGTTTCCTTGATCATCTACGCGAGAACCTGGAGACTTTAGACGAACAGATCACTCTCGCCCAGAAGAACAGTAAGGGGAATGGTGGGTTGCAATGGGCGAAACTTACACGCGATCTAATCGAACAACGCAACATGACGCTTGACAGAATAAAAGCGCACTTTCTGGGTAGAACGGAAGTCGGCAACATCAAAGAGCCCGAGGACTATTACGGTAACAATCCCGAAGTCGAATTTGAACGCAAATTCCGAACCTTCCTAGCACCTTGGAACCGGAAAGACCTGAATCTACAATGCGACGAATGCCGCAAGGAATCTGAAGACGTAACTCAACACCGACTAGTAGTAGGCAAAGACCAGTGGGGTTATGACCAGACAGAGGACTTCGACCTCTGCCCAAAATGTTACGACAAGAGAACCATAGAGTCAACTGGCGAAGGCGGGAATGCGGATCCCGTTGCTGCACCCGCTTCAAAGGTTGACATTAGGGTAATGCTCCAAAGCGCTAGGCTGATGATTAGAACTCTCAAGGGCCTTCCCTTGGATCAGCGAATCACCAAGTTGGAGGAGATGCTTGCTGACAAGTTTGAGGTTGCCCCAGGAATGGAGCCGGCCCACGAAGCCTACAGAGCCCTACTGCAGAAGGAACTTGACAAAGCAAAGATGGGATCTCATCAATGACGATTACGAGTCGGCTCATACCCTCTTACTGGCGAGAAGATGTTCTGGTGGTCATTGGGAATGGGTTAAAGGACATGCACGCGGCCGTGAAAGCTTCGGGAAAAGCTTCAGGATGCAAGCATGTCACGTAGAGGCATCTTACGGGGGTGAGACGATTTGGCACCTAATTTGGCCAACCCGCTTTCGCCTCACTTCCGCGAGCCAAACTTACCGCTACACCTACCCAATTATCGTTACCTGACTGCAACTAGCGCTGCTGTCGTGGGCCCGGAAGGATACGAACCCTCAATATTGAAAAATCATCGGGGTTGTGACAATCAGCTTCGTTTGTCATAATGGGCAGATAGAAGGTCCCGTAATGTCATGCTTTCGCGGTTTTATAGGTCGCGGCGAAAATAAAATCAGCAAGCCATTTCCTAAAGGCTGGATTCTCGCTAAACTGCTTGTATAGCTCCGTGTGGTCCGTCAATAGTTCGATGAGGACTCGCTGTAGTGCCAAATCGTGCTCAATGCGGGCGTTCTCCTTGTCAGAGTACTTCATCGCGTTCTGATACTTCTTATCCGCGGCGACCTTGGTAGGGATTTCTTGGCTGATGACCTTGTGTATTTTATCAGCGTCTTTCCAGTCGATATTCCCAAATTGCTCATTGAAGGCCTTGACGATGTTGGAGAGGCGATCCAGTTCGGGTTCAGGTCTCTGACTGCCACTCTGCATCGGTACAGGGCCGATTTCGGAATCTTGATCTGGCAGTGCAATTTGTATAGTTGATTTGACTTCTGCACGGTAGCTATCCATATCAACAGCTTCCAGCACTCCCCGAGAAAGGTCGTCCTCCTTGGGGGCAGGTAGCTTTGGAATTAGGAAGTTCAGGAAGGTCGACAACTTTTCCCACGCAGCGTTACTGTACGGAAGTATCGAGGCCAGAAAACCGTAGATTCGCACGTATGACTTTGCCTTGCCTTTGAAATCAACTTGCGCATTCTCGTTCAGGTCTTTGATATACGTGGCTACGCACGCATCTAAGATAGGGTCGAGCCGGTCGCGGTCAGCCCCGTTCAAGTAAAGTGAGATTAATTCTTCAACCTGTTTCCAGGAATAAATCTGATAGCCATCCAAAGTTGCCTTCAGATCGTGTAGCTTATTCGGGTCTGTCTCTTCGCTGAGAATTGTTGCCCGATAATATGGTGCAAAGGCTTCTTGAATTGTATCAGAATCGTTGAAGAAATCCAGCACGAAGGTATCGTATTTATTCGGAATTGCACGGTTCAGGCGCGAAAGGGTTTGCACTGCCTTGACTCCTGAGAGAGGCTTGTCAACGTACATCGAATGCAAGAGGGGCTCATCGTATCCCGTTTGAAACTTCTCCGCTACAATTAAGAAGCGATACGGATCCTCCTTGATCTTCTCCGCAATTTTGGCGCTAGGGAAAGCGTTTAGAGACGCTTCCGTCACTTTCTCACCGCGATACTGTGGTTCGCCTGAGAATGCGACAATCGCTTTGTACGGGCTCTTACGGACACTTAGGTATGTACGGAAGGCAAAGAAATACTGAATGGCTTGCTGAATGCTCCTCGTGACCACCATCGCTCGTGCTTGGCCACCGATTTTGTGCTTAGCGAGTACCTGTTCGTGGAAGTGGTCCAACATGATCTCCGACTTCTCGTGGACAGCGTAATCGTGGGTTTCTACGTACCGGCGAAGCTTCTTTTGGGCCTTCTTTGTGTCGAACTCCGGGTCATCTTCTATCTTCTTCATCAGGCGGTAGTAACTCTTTACTGGGGTGTAATTGGTCAGCACATCCAAGATGAAGCGCTCTTGGATCGCCTGCTTCATGCTGTAAACATGAAATGGACGGTGTCTGACCTTACCTCCCTCTCCTTTGACTCGTTCGCCGAAGGTCTCGAGAGTTTTGTTCTTGGGAGTGGCTGTGAAGGCGAAGTAGCTCGCATTGGGAAGCATTTTCCGCGCCTCCATGATCCGGTTGATGATGTCCTCCACCGTTTCCTCCTCACCTTCCTCTCCGCCCTCCTCTGAAAGAGCTATGTTCATTTTGGCCGCCGTTCGGCCGCTTTGGCTTGAGTGCGCCTCGTCAATTATAATCGCGAACTTCCGTCCGCGGTGCTCGTTCCCTATGTCATCAAGTATGAATGGAAATTTCTGAACGGTCGTGATGATGATTTTCTTGCCGTCTTCCAAGAACCTGCGGAGATCGCCGGAGTGCTCGGCATGTCCGACGATGGCTGACACTTGCGCGAATTGTCTTACGGTGTCCTTGATCTGCCGGTCAAGGATCTTGCGGTCAGTTACCACGACCACCGAGTCGAAGATTGCTTTACTCTCCCTTTCCAACCCTACTAGCTGGTGGGCCAGCCAGGCAATGGAGTTGCTCTTACCGCTGCCAGCAGAGTGTTCAATCAGATAGCGCTTACCAACGCCACTTGAGCTTGCATCGGCCAACAGTAGCCGCACTACGTTGAGTTGGTGGTACCGGGGGAAGATCTGGCGACGCATCTTCTTTCGGCCTCTGTCATCGCTCTCCTCGATAATCTGGGTATAATTTTCAAGAATGTCGGTGAGCCCCGGTTTTGTGAGCGTTTCTCTCCAGAGGTAATCTGTCTTCAGCCCCATCGGATTTGGTGGATTCCCTGCGCCGTCGTTGTATCCCCTGTTGAATGGGAGAAACCACGATTCTTTGCCCTTGAGTTCTGTGCAAAACCGCACCTCTTGATCATCTACAGCGAAGTGAACAACGCAGCGCCCAAACTGGAATAACAGCTCTCGTGGGTCGCGGTCGCGCTTGTACTGCTGTTCGGCATCATCCACTGTTTGCTTGGTCAGGCGGTTCTTCAGCTCAAAAGTTGCGATGGGTAGCCCATTGATGAAGATGCAGAGGTCAAGAGCAAGCTGGGTCGCGTCCTTGCTGTATCTGAGTTGGCGAGTGACGCTGAAAATGTTGGCAGCAAAAAGCTCGACTGCTTTGGGGTTTCCGGGGGTCGGCGTGCCATAGAAAAGGTCAATTGATGCTGGACCGTGCTTAATCCCTTTGCGTAAAACATCGATGACACCCCGCTTGGCAACTTCTCCTTGCAGGCGATTTAGGAATAGCTGCCGCGGCGGTCCATCCTCGGCAAGTCGAAGCTGCTCGACCGTCTGGTGCTGTGTAGCTTGCAAGAACACGAGTAGTTTCCGCAAGTCGATCGCATATTCACGATCATAGTCGCTCGGCGTACCTTCCATGTAGTATGAATCATCAATCAGTGAGCTAACGATGAGGGCCTCAAGTCCTTTTTCACTAGTGTCACTCGTCGGCATCAAAGCTCCCTTCAACTGATTCTAATTCCTCTGGGGCCTCCAAGCCTTTCTTGTCGGTCTCTTCCTCGAGCAATCCAGGCTCGCTTGTCTCCTGCAACGCAGGCATTTTCAGACCACGCACATCCCGCTTTCCCATCACTACATCTACAGTAAGACTAGTGCGATACTCATCGATAAGCTCGATTTCACGAAGCGCCTGCGATATCGAATAATCAAATCGTGTCGTTTGTTGTTGTATCGAAGAGATTATGCGCCACTGCTCAGTTTTCTCAGGTGGGAAGGCAATTGTCATATTTCCCATGAAGCCCCAATCAGCTCGAGGCATCTTCGCTCCGAAAGTAGAACTGGTAATGAGATTGATGATTGAATTAGACCGGAGTTTATACTCGAGGAATTCCGACAAAATGTCGTCACTTATCGGCCGAAGAACGAGTAATTCACCGACGCAAACACCTTGAACGCTAGGTCGGCCCACCTTAGCGAGATAAGGGCGAAGTTTGCCGAACAGGATATCCCCTGGCTTGAACCGCTTTACTAGGCTGTCGAACTTCACCTCTATTTCTGGGAGTCTGAGACGGCCCGTCCAGCTTTCGATGTGCTCAAGCGCTACGTAGATTTCATCCGGAGCCTTTCCTTCGGTTTGATCATTTACATTGCGGACGAGGTACTTCAGTCTACGGAGTTTCCAGTGCTGGGGCAAGTCGCCAAGCCATTCAATCCCTGAAGGTCTGAGGCGAGCTTTGTGGTCAATGCCACGAGTGACGGCTCTGTCGATTACGGTTTGCTTCTGTTCATTCAGCAATTTGATTTGCTGTCGCTTGTTGCTGATTAGGAGCCTAAATTCTGCATCCTTCTGCTTAATGAAAGCCACAATCCGGTCTTGTTCGTCGACGGGAGGATAGGGTACAGGTATTATCTTGAAGCGGTCAAAGTAAAGCCTGTTGCGTTCATACATAATCCCGTAAGACCAGCGATCGAACTCTCCCATGTAGATTGGTGTACGATAGAGGTAGTGGTAATACCAGGCATTCAGCGGATGTATTGGTCGCCCAACCGCGTACGCTGGACTTAGTATTCCTTCAAATGACGACACGCCTATGGAGCCCATGAAAGCATTCATGAGATTGTATGCGAGTTCTCCCTGACGAATGTGCTTGTACGCCGACCGATCTTCAGGTGCTCTCTCCTTACGCCCAGTCTCTCTTTGACGGATGACTCCACGAAAACGGTCGATCGAGAGCAGCTCAAGGTCTGGATGACCAGTATCGACCACTTCCAGGAATAGTCGACCGGTACGGATGACACGCCAATGTTCTGGAATCTTGCCCAGCGATGCTATACCGGAATCCTTCATCACCGGATATGGCTTGAGATCGTGGAACATGTCACAGGCACTCGAATTACGGCGTTTCCACGTAATGCTGTACTGTCATACTCAGTTGCTGCCCCCGATGATTTTATCAAGCATGCCCTCGGCCTCCTTCTGTAGTGCAAGGATGTCGGCACTGATTTCATTGAGTGAGCGCAATGGCTGCGGTTTGTAGAAGTAGCGAGTGAACGATATTTCGTACCCAACCTTAGTCGCTTTCTCATCAATCCAAGCATCGGGAACAAATGGTAGCACTTCGCGTCGGACAAAGGACTGAATGCCTCCCTGCTCAAGAAGCGGTACTTGCTCGCTATCTCGCAGGTCGCTATCGGGCTCATACTCCACAACGCAGCGCTCGCCATCGATGGTTCTCTCAAAAAGGCCGTATAGAGGATCGGGTTGAATCTTGTCTGACCTGTGAATCTTCTTGATGACGGGAGATGCAGTCTCATCGATATGACCTTCCGCCTGGAGCGCCTTAATTTCGCTCGGAGTGTACGCCCGGTTTGAATCAGTGCCGCGCAAACGCAAAGGGCGCTCGACTGTGACCTTATAGGATCCAAAGGCCGCGTTTGGAAAAATCCTGGACTGGTCAGTTTCCTTGAAGTTTGCAAAGAGTTCGATAATCCGGCTTCTGTCATCTTCCGATAGTTCGCAGTTCTTCTTGCCGAGATTCTTGCGTAGGGGCTTGAACCACTTCGTCGCATCAATCAGCTGGACTTTTCCCTTACGGTGATCTTGCTTGCGGTTGCTGAGCACCCAAATGTAGGTGGCAATGCCTGTGTTGTAGAACATGTTAAGTGGTAGAGCGATGATTGCTTCTAGCCAGTCATTCTCGATGATCCACCGACGGATGTTGCTCTCGCCTTGACCGGCGTCGCCAGTGAAAAGAGATGAGCCGTTATGAACCTCCGCTATTCGACTGCCGAGCTGGGAGCCAAGTTTCATCTTAGAGATCAAGTTCACTAGGAAGAGAAGCTGCCCGTCAGAAGAACGAGTAACTAGACTGTACTCTGGATCACCCGCGTGGGTGACGACGAATCGGGCGTCCTTCATCCCGTCCTTACCGCCCATTCGTTCGAGGTCGGTCTTCCAACTCTTGCCGTAGGGCGGATTTGATAGCATAAAGTCAAATTCTCGTCCTGGGAATCCATCTGCCGAAAGTGTGGAGTGGTTTTTCACATTCTCCGCTTCGGCACCTTCTCCCTTAAGGAGCAAATCAGCTTTCGCTATAGCGTATGTCTCAGGTTGACTCTCTTGACCGTATAGGTGAATAGAGACTTCCTTTCCATGTTCGCGGGCCAATTCTATTAGGCGTTCTTCAGCGACAGTAAGCATACCACCTGTACCACAGGCGCCGTCATACACCAAGTATGTGCCCGATTCAATCTGGTCAGCAATCGGTAGCAAGATCAAGTCTGCCATCAGTTTAATGACGTCTCGCGGAGTGAAGTGCTCGCCAGCTTCTTCGTTGTTCTCCTCGTTGAAGCGCCGTATCAGCTCCTCGAATATCGTGCCCATCCCGTGATTGTCAAGTCCCTGAAGTCTGATGTCGCCTTTGGCGTCCAGGACTGGTTCTGGGCTGAGATTGATGGAAGCATCTAGGAACTTCTCAATTAGATTACCTAGTATGTCGGCATCGACCAGTTTGGGAATTTGGTCCCGAAACGCGAACTTCTCGAGTATTTCCTGAACGTTTTGAGAGAAACCATCCAGATAAGCTTCGAAGTCGGCCTTGAGTTGTTGTTGCTTTGGACGAGCCTTGAGGTCACGCAAAGTAAACTCGGAAATGTTATAGAATGCCTCCCCTGACGCGTGACAAAGCGCAGCGTGTTGATCAAGAATACCAGCATCGTCGAGCCTCTCCTTCATCCCCAGTACAGCGGCCTTTGTGGGCTCTAGGACAGCATCCAATCGGCGGATGACCATCATTGGCAAAATAACGTCACGGTACTTACCGCGCACGTAGACATCTCGTAGCACATCATCTGCAATCCCCCAAATGAAATTAGAAATCCAAGTGGAATAGCTATCGGACATGTAATTTTCACTTCCCTTTTGCGGCCATATTCTTGCATCTATCTCTAGCTTTGCAATGCGAAACAGGAGCCATGCCAGAAACAGATATCACTTGAAACAAGCGACTAGATATCCTGATGCCGATTGACTTAACCATGGCCTCTCACGTCGAAAGCGACTCCAGTATACCAGGCTCGCGTGATAGTTGAAAATTTCTATCCCAAATTCAGTGTCAGCGACTTTGATCTTGATCGGTCACTTCTTCAAGGGCGCAAACAATCTTCTTGGCGCTTCAAGCATGGGTCGGTTTTACTTCCCAGATATGCATTATCACAATTTCCATCGAAGAGACTCAAACAACGGTTCGAAATCTACACTCAGCCCAGTCAGTCGTTCTATCCAGTTTGACAAAAACCTCACTTTCTTTTCTGGGGACAATGAGAGGTATGCTGGATCTAGGCCTTTCAAAGCGTCGAATGAACTCAATCGCATGTACTGGTCGATGAATCTCTTTTCTTTCGCCTGAAGCATTGTCGAGAATACAAAGCCAAGGAGGTTCTCCACTGCTGTAAGCAGAGTTATTCCGTAATCAGGGCGTGACGAGCTTGAATGCAACCAAAGGATTTGATCGTCCTTGAAGAACTCGATGCTTGATCTCAACGCGAACTCTTTACGAATGTTGTCTTCGGCGAAATAGGCTAGGGATTCTCCATAAGCCCTCACTTCATACAGCGTCATAAGTCCGTATTTTCGTGCATAGATCTTGGCGTTTTCTCGCCCTTTCGGGAGCTCTAACAGATATTGGTGGTTTTTCCTGTAGTGATAACAGTGACCCAGTTCGTGGCCCAATGTTGCGAAAGCTTCTCTTGGATTTTTTTTCGATAAATAAGATACAACTGTACTAATTCTGACGTCAATGACATCACGGTCGGGGTCATAGGACATTAACGCAGTTGTCTCACCAGCAGAGTGCTGCTTATCTACAAACTCAAGGACTGGTGGCGATCCTTTCTCTCCAAAGGTCTCCTGCAAAATTCTCCCGATTGTTGGGGCACTTGCCTCAAGGAGTTCTCGAATATTCTCCAAATCGGATTTCGTCCCGCTATTTACGGGTAAGTTCATCGATCTCCTGCATGATGTGGGCGGGTATTTTGATCTGGCCGTCTCCTTCTCTTTTGTAGGCGTCTAACAGGAACAACTCCTGCATCTCCAATACGCCGTCCAGCCGCATCAATAATCGCGTCTTCCAGCGTCCGTACGACTCCTTCGATTCCCAGATACCTAAGAGACCTACGTTGAATTGGTGAGCAAGAGTGAAGACCGACAGCACACGCTGGTCCTGCAATTCTTCGCACTGAATATCTTTAACAAAATCTTTGATCGGTTTCGGGCGTAATCTAATTAGAATCAGGATAGGCGTCGTCAACCCGAGCTTCTCAGGGTCGGTTTTGATTGTGAAATTCTTGATGACCCCCTTCTCCTTCAAGCGTTGAACCCGTTTCAGGACACCAACGGTCGAAATTTCGACTCCGAACTTCGCTAGGTCGGTGGATAGTTGCTGGTAGGTGGCACGGGAGTTGTCCCGCAGTAACTGTAGGATCGCTAGGTCCTTTGCGTCTACTTCAGTCAAACGAACACCTCAAGTTAACAAAACTAACTCGGCGATTGAGATTTGGCATGGTATAATTCGTTTCATTCACTGCACCAGTGCGATTATGGAGAAACATTAACTGATTAACATAAAAATGTTTATGGAATTAAGTGCATTAATAGTTGTTTGAGTGATTGGACATGAAATCGGCCGAAAGAACGGAACCCCTTAGCGCACTCTATTCCTACTCGATTGCAAGCTCCTCTAATTCTCAATTCCCCTACGAAATTGTTACCGAAACGCCCGCAACTGCGATTAGTATTTCATCGAAGCTTGAAGTGACAGCGCCGGAGTCTTTCGCTGGGGCGTCCGCGAGTTTTCGGGTTAAGGATTGCGTCAAGCGGGAGCTGCCAACTGACTCGACGACGAGAGTCAAAAAGAAGGAGGCGAGAACGCGATGAACGAAAATCTAATGAAAAAACTGGCGATTGTTGTTCTTCTTGTTGGAATCGTTAGTGGCCTCTACTCGCAATCGGTAACAGGTGTCTTCGCAACAAGCCCTACTCCCGCTGGCCATTGTCACTGGTGGGACCCATTCTGTCATAAAAGTTCCAGTCCAGGCTACGGTCAGAACTCAGGCTACTGTTCATACAACCAATATGGATCGTCCTACTGCTACGGCTCAGGTTCAAGCTATCCCTCGAACTGCGTAACCTACGCTTGCAGCTACCCCTCAGCTCCATCCTACCAGTACCCCTCGTACCCTGAAACTTGCTCAAGTTACCAGTACCAATATTGTCCGTCAAGCCCCTCTTACCAATACCCATCCACGTACTACCCGCAACAAACTTCAGCCTCCCTCTATGGTCTAGTATCATCGAGCAACGTAGGCATCGTGCTACAAACCCAGCAAGGCTGCTATGTAACCCTACTTGGTGGACCAAATACCTACGTCACCGGATACATCGGCCAATACGCAACGGTCACTGGATTTGTCACGGTAACTAGCAACGGTCCATGCCCCTACACGAGTATGACCGTAACCTCGATAACTCCCGTTCAGCAACAAATCGTTCAAGCAACGACAAGCACAACTCCCTCGATCACGACAATGACAGTAACTCAGTCCCCGACTACTGAAGCCCAGGTCTACCAGGAAACCTCAACGGATTACGGTCCGATTCTTCTGATAGGCACATTTGTCTTACTTGCTATCGCCATGCTCGGCTACATCATGTGCGTAATGCGAAAACAATCAGTAACGCAACCACAACAAACGGCGTGACCGAAAATGACCATGACAACAACCTCGACTCTACCTAACGGTATGAACGTCGAGGCTCCATCCTCTTTACCCTCTTTTATTCAAGACTGTCTGAACAAAGGCAAGCACTACTTCCTTGTTGGTGACAAGGATCAGGGGAAGTCAGCTCTCAGCTGCGCTATTCTCCAAGAACACCACGACTACACCAAACGACCCTGCTTCATGTATCAACCGCCAAAGCCTGAACTTCTGCCCAACTGGGTAACTCCGATCACGGATCTTGACAAGCTTCCTATCGGAGCTGTCTGCGTGATCGATGAGGCAAGCACTGAGTTCAGCCAATACTCCAACCGCACAATAAGCAATCGAAGACTTGCAGACCTGATGCAAATTGCTCGTCACCGAGATCAATCCATTATCCTAATCTGTCAAACTTCAAAGCGTCTCAACCGCAACCTACTCTACCCAATCGATGTCTACCTCCTCAAGAGACCGACATTGTTTCAAGTTCCTGAGGAACGGCCTCTAATCCGCAAAGCGTACGAACGCATTGAGGAACCGATTCAGGTCAACGAATACTATTGGATGGACCAGGACCGGTTCGAGAAAGGAACCTTCACCAAACCCACTTGGTATACTCCGGAGCTTAGCAAAGCGTACTCAAGCCCCCCGCCGAGCTCCACACCCATCTCTCAACCTCAACCGGCCACTCCTAATAATCGGAGGTTCATTCAGCCTCTACCGCAATCTAACCTCCGACCACAATTCAAGGCGCCCACCTTCAAGAATACGACTGTACGCTCCAACCGAAGTCCGCACCCTCCAAGCTTAGGCAGAACAATCAGAAACCATCTTCCGTCTGGGCCAAGCAGGGCTTTTGATCCAACAGGCCTAATCCTAGTTGCAATCGTAGGCACATTCGGCCTCATCAGCCTACTTAGGGGAGCTTGGGAAATTGCCGCTATGTGCCTTCCACTCGCGTTAGCTGGGCTGTTCTTCTCGCACTCTCGCTTTGACAGGAGTTGAATTGAATGTCGATCGTTGCAATTCGCTGTCTGAGATGCGGCGGACCGACAGTACCAACCGCAAACCCTAACGAATACAATTGCCAGCACTGTGGATTCGTATCTGAGTTTGTTCGCCCAGCTGACGGAACAGTTGTCAGAGACGCGAGAACGCACCATTGTCCTCTTTGCGGGAGAGCCGTTAAACTCCTACAATCGTTCAGGTGTACAGAGTGCGGAACTGTAGATTTCTGCGAACACTGCGTATCTTCGCTACCTAACTTTGGGGTTGAACGGTTTGTTTGTCGAGCCTGCATAGACGCGAAAGGCTGGGCCTGTCCGACGTGCGGTAGCTTCGGACCATTCACCTGTGTGAATTGCGGAAGACGATCATGCCAGCAGCACATGGACGAACTATTCGGATTACTTCATCAAACCCGGGATGGGGACACCATCCAATTCTACAGCTGTGCGAACTGCCAGGGCGAGCTGTGTGCAGAGTGTCTACAAGTGAAAAGGGGGCTTTTCTCAACGAAATATTATTGCCCCAAATGCGGACGCCAAGTGTGGAGTTCCGACTAGGGTGTTTTTGGTGCCCAACAAGAAAAGGAAGCGCAGCAGTCGGAAAAAGCAGGCCGTGGTTCCGCGGCCTCAACCGTTAATTCAACCCGCCAATGCAGGAGATGAGGACAAGCTAGAAACCATCCGCGACAGCAACGGATCTCGCCGTCCTCAAGGAAAGCAGGGCTCGCGCACAAATTGGGTCTCAATGAAAGCCATCATATTCTTCTTACTCCTTATGGTAGCAGGTTTCCTGCTTACCTCCGCCGGCACCGCCCAGAACGGGTTCCAAGATGCATTGTTCGGGCCTGGGGTAGTGCTATGGGTAGTTGGAGTCCTCGGCGCCGTATACGGCATAGTCTACCGATTAGCAGGACCGAAAGCGGCCAAGCTCGCGGTTGTGGTTCTGATCTTGATATTGCTTAGTGAACTGTTCTTTGGTAAACGCGACGAGAAGCACCAAGATCCATTCCATAGGTTGTAAGTCAACATGACAGCAAACCCAAAATCAATCAGATTGATCAAGTATTCGTCCCCGTTGTTAGATATCATTTCAACTCTAAAGGGAGAAAAAGTCTGCAGGCCAACGGACGGTTTCAATCGTCAAAGTTTGGTTAATGAAAATGCAAAATGTAAAGAACAGAAGAGCACTCACATGCCGTGGTGCTCCCGGCTTTAATCTGGAGTAGGTGAGTGACAGACTTGTTGGATATCGATGCGCTCCGGGAAGAAATAGCAAGGCGTTCCGACCTCATAGCCGAATCTCTTCAACACACCAAGTCAGGTTTGGACACGGCGGTCAAGACGATGCAGGCTACAACGTTCGATCTGGAAACAATGAAGTCTTCGCTGAAAACCAAAGGAGAAGACTCCTTCGCTGTCCCGACCGATGATCACCCGAACGACCCAAGAAGGCTGCCAGGTTTTCGACCGGAGCAAGTTTGGTGCGCTGAAACATTGCGAGACCGGTTCGTTGTCAGTGTGGATGGGAGCCAAATATACCCTGAAGGCCACCTGCGATTTGCCTGTGCCGTCGTAAACGTGGGGTCCGTATCCTACCTCTACACCGAGCCGGTTCAATATCAAGGGATATCGCGTCCGCGGCTGCTTGTTGCGGATGACCTCCTAACCTCGGGCGGGGGAAGTGTGCAACGTTTGCTCTCGAAAGAGGCGCTGGATCTTGAAAGACTGAAAGCGGAGGTTCAGCATGCAAGCGAACTCTTGGAAACTGCTAAACCGCGACAATCGTTTCTCTTCATGGACGGGCCACTCATATACTCGTTCTTGGAACCGAGAACTGAAGTAACGAAACGTCGGGTTGTCGAGACTCTACTCAAACTGCTGGAATTATGCGACAAAAAGCAGGTATTCGTTATCGGATATTTGGCGGCGTCGCGGTCGGCAGACTGGGTAAATACGTTAAGGTACACCGTTCTCTGCGATCGGATCCCTACAGGATGCAAAGAATGTGTCGCGGACTGTAAGGGGATTAAGAATGTTGCCTGCTATCCATTGATCGGCTTGACTGATTCATCCATCTACGCTTCGATCCTCGCTCCGGGAGAAAGATCCTCATCGTTCACGGTGCAGAGGAATATACTTGGTTACTACAAATCGGGTTCATGCGATTATCGCGAGAAGATCTCAGCCACGTACGTCAAGCTTGCAGGCGGCGAAGTTGTCCGACTTGAATTTCCATTTTATGATTGGATGAGTGATGAAGACTTGGAACGGATTCACAGCGTAACTTTGGCCCAGTCGATTCTGGGGTTCGGATACCCGTACGTGCTGATACGGGCGCATGAGAAAGCGGTAATTACGATGCCTGAACGGGAAGGTTTCTACGACGTACTCGACCGACACCTGACCGGGAAATTCCACGTGCCCTTAGCAGAATCATCCAAACGCAAGCTGAAGAGGGAATCGATAATTTGACCCAAGAACCGTTTGGTGAGGTTATCGAAAGTTCGCTATCAACCGTCAAGATACAGGCCTACGATCCAACGAAGGCACTGGAGTTTGGACAGTTCGCACGCGTGCTGAGCGGGAGTATGGAAGTCGTTGCTGCAGCTGAATCCTCAGAGATGGTGCCGGTTGACGTCATCGCTAGGGTTCCGAAACCACTCAAACTGGAGCGAGAAAAACTGCACGAGGTGTACCCGGACTTGTCCGAGAAGATGCGACTTACTCAATCTCTCTACGTGCTAGGATATGTTGAGAAAACTAAGAACATCTCTCATAGGTTACCGCCTTACGCTCCAATGGTGCACGACCTGGTCACCCGCACAGATCCGGGCTTCGCTAAGGAATTTCACCTCCGAAGCTCCGTATTCCGCGTGGACTACATGAGCAGGCTGATTGAGGACACGTCAATCGGATACCCAGTAGACTTCGTAGGTGCCCTTCTCACGAACGTGGTATCGATTCTAGAAAAGACTGAACGAGAACCGTTCCTCCTACAGGTGCTCGACTCCTATCAGAAAGCTGTGGCCCCACGGATTTCGCCTAAGATGATCTCTGAACTGGTTGAGAACCTATTCCTCCTCTGCGGAGACACATTCAAGGATCCTTCGCCAACCCCGACGCTGCTGAAGATGTTCGCAAACCGATTGGCGCGTCTGTCCAAAGCGAACGTCAAAACGGTAATGATTGGGGGAAATCATGATGCGCCCAAGTCGGGTCGAGCTGCTCCGCCCGAACCGCTGGTCGAACTAGACGTTCCCAACGTGTACTTCTTCTCAAAACCCGACTTCATCGACCTAGAATGCCAATCAGGCCAGAAAGTCAGGGTATTCGCCCTGCCCTACAGGCACCCAGTTAAGTTAGCTTCGGACAGAAAGAAGGGAAAAACCAAACTCGACAAGGATCTTCTCGCTCAAACCTTCCGTGAACAAATCGCGAAGGAAGTAGACATCTTCGGCCGCACCGAACAGAAACAGGACAGTGCAAATCTTGTGGTTGGCCATTTGGCCGTGGAGGGCGCCGTAGCTGGCTCCGAAAAGATGTGGTCCACCGGAGAGGAATACGCCGTTCTCCCTTCGGTCTTCGACACTGGCGCGTTCGACTATATCGCCCTCGGACACATACACAAGCACCAGGCCCTAAAGTACAAGATTCCAATCGTCTACCCCGGCTCGCCCGATCGCGTCGACATAGGCGAAGCAACTGAAAAGAAGGGCTTTGTGGATGTCAAGATTGACAATCACAAGACGGATTGGAAGTTCGTAGAGACTTCAACGCGACCAATGTTCAACCTTAGAATCGACTGCAGCGAACTCCCGGATCCGACAACAGCCGTGAAAGAAAAACTCGAAGGCAAATCGCCAAAAGACGCCATCGTAGAACTACACCTAATCGTGAAAGAACAACTCACTCAAACCCAACGGGACCAAATCAACAACCTACTAGAGGGCGCATTTTGGCGTGCGGTAGCGGTAGAAAGGCTGCCCACAGATAGACGCACTACCAAGGGCGCTTTCGGGACCACGCTCCAGCCGACCGAGGCTCTCGGAAAATACCTGAACGCCCTCAAAATCACCGAGGACCAACGCAGGCTGGCGATGAAGTTTGGCCAAGAAATCATCAACGAAACCCTAGGAGCTGAATGACCATGATTATTCAAACAATCGAGCTTGAGAATTTCAAAAGTTACGGCGAATCCCAAACCGTCGACCTCACGGGCGTCGACGCGACCAGCATTAGCGGACTTAATGGGGCGGGAAAAAGCACCCTGATCGAAGCCATAACATTCGCCCTCTATGGTCGAAGTACTGCAACCGAACGAAAGGAACTCGGGAACGAAGCAATCATTCGGGATGGACAAAAGGAAGGACGCGTTGCGGTCTCATTTGAGAAGGACGATCAGACTTACCGAGTAGAAAGAACAGCCACCCGGCAAGGGCAAGGAACTGCAACGCTGATATCGGGAACGGCCAAGGCGCTCCAAGCCGGCACGAGCAACGTAACAAAGATGGTCGAATCAATCTTAGGAATGGACTATGAAACTTTCGTCAGCTCCACCATCATGCGCCAAGATGAAATGGACCGAATTACCAGCCTCAGACCAGGCGAACGAAAGGAAGTCCTGTCAAAGATATTCGGACTAGAAGAATACGAGAAACTCAAGAAAGCAACGCACGAGCGATTGATAAAAGCACGGGCTGATGTGGAGGCATCTGACCAGCTTACCCGGAAATTTACAGAGGCGATTGCCTCCGAAGACGAAGTCCGGCAAGGTATAACGAACGCCAAAGCAAACGCCAAGAAATATCAAGCGGCGATCGAAACTGAGCAAGCCTCCTTGCATGCGCTTGAGAAGGACATCAAGGCGGCTCTTGAGAACAAGAGCGCTTACGACACGGCAACCGCAAACCTCGAAAGCCTAGAAGGAGAAATCGAAGACATTCAATCCGATATAGGAGAATCCGCCGAAGAAATTCGCGAAGCGAAAGACGCCAAATCACAATTGTCAGAATTGGCGAAGGAGATTGAGAAGGGTAAGGCTCTTGCCAGCGAGAACGATAAGCTCCAGAAACAGAAAGAGCAGCTCACGTCGACAATCACTGAGAAGGAAGCACGCGCCCGCGCAATCCAAGAGACAATCGAACAAGAGAAAACCCACTACTCCACGATACAGTCCTCGAAGAAGGCTGAATGCCCAGTTTGCAAGAGGCCTCTTGACGTCGAACACAAGACGCAGGTGCTTAAGCAGTACGATGCCAGACTTAAGAAACTTCAAGCCGAGCAAGGGGACTTCAGTTCCGAAGCCAGCGGAAGCAGAAAGAAGCTCCAAGAAATCCTTCCACGTATGAAGGAGTTAGAGGAAGAGACAGAAGCAATACGAAAGCTCACTCTCGCCAAGGCAAAACTTGAGGCAACCGCCTCACGACTTCCCAAGCTGTTCGAACACGAGAAAGGCCTCAAGGAATCGCTGGAGAAAGCGGTTAAAGGCAAGGAGGCAGTCAAAACCAAGCTCCTGAAACTGAAATCGGCCGCTGAAGAATACGAGAAACTTGACAAAAAGAGAAATGCTCTTTCGGAAAAACTCGCTGAATTACGCGAGCAAAGAGTTGAGGCTGAAACTACACTCAAACACCTAGCCGAACAAATCGAGCTCATTAACAAGGCAAAGGCTGAACTGAAAGTTCTCAAAGAAAACATTGCCACCAAAACTGCTGCAATCCCGATCTACACGATCCTGGAGGAGGCTTTCGGCAAAGACGGGATCCCCACAGCGATTCTAAGAGACCTCGTCCCTGAGGTAGAGGATGAAGCCTCTAAACTCCTCCGAGAACTTTCGAACGGTCGAATGGCTATCGACTTCCGGTTCGGACGCACGACCGGTCGAGGAACACAGACCGACGAGCTCATCATCGAAGCCGAGGACGGCACGGGGAAACACCCCGTGACACGATACTCTGGCGGTGAACGTATGAGAATCAACCTCGCCCTCAGACTCGGAATATCTGAAGTAATCGCAATAAGGAGCGGGTACAAAGGAAAGATCGAGACGCTAATCATCGACGAAGGCCTCGGAGCCTTGGACGAGGAGGGAAGGCAGGCAACAATTGAAATCCTCCGTCAACTACGACAGCGTTTCAGGAAGATCCTAGTGATCTCTCATGTTGAGGATGTCAAGGAAGCTTTTGAAACAAAGCTGGTCATCTCGAAGGACACTAAAGGACAGAGCGTTGTGGAGATGGTCTAAATCGACTCGTCATAGAGACGGATTGCGTAAAGCGCGTCAGGAACCGAACACATCGCGGTGTTTGCATGAAGTATGAGTGATCCGCACATTCACGATTTCTAGAATTCGAATGTGAAAGATTCTGGGCGCTGATTCTCCTTGAAACTTCGGCGATTTGAGATCAAACGGTACAGATCAATTAGGTCTCTTGAGCTTGATACTGACGATTTTCTGGTCTTGATTGGACCAAACAATCACGGCAAATCTAACTTCTTCTACGCCTTGGACCTTTACCTGAGAAGTTCATCGAAAATCACTTCGGACGATTTCTTCAACAGAGAAACAAATCTGCCTATAGAATTGACTGGTACCTTCGACAATCTCACCGAACCAGAAATGGAAAAGCTGCGTCCTTGGACAGTTGAAGGAAAGTTGACTGTTCGCAAGCAGTATTCATATGGTGAAGACGGAAAAATCACCACAAACTATTGGGCGTTGTTGCGGCTTCCGAATGAGCCTTGGCTAAACGAAGATTTCGAGGATTACAACGAACGTGAAGCCGTCGCTACGCTTCCACTGTACGCCTATCTGCCGCAAACGGGTAAGATCTCTCGAGACACTTACGCCAAAGCAATCAAAGAATACGTGAGCGCCAACCCTGAGCAGGTAACTTATCAAACTGAGTTCAGGCAAAACCCCGCTGGATTCAAACAGGTCCTCGACGGCTATCTGCCAGAGCTGCAACTGGTACCGGCCGTAAGGGATGCAACTGATGAGACGAAGACCTCTTCAAATAGCACGCTGCTCGGTCGGTTAGTTGGATCGGTTATTGAACGCACTTCACAGAATAATCCCTCATACCAAAACGTCGTGCAATCGCTCCAGAATCTGAAGTCTACGATCGAGGGACCAACTCAGGAACAGAAAATGCCTGAGATTCGGGAGCTGGAAGAAAGAATCAAAAGAGAACTGTTAGGATGGCCTGTTGACGTCAAGATTGGAGTGGAACCGCCCGATGCTAAGAGCGTGTTGGCCATCGGAACAAGAATTACGATCGACGACGGTTTTCCCACAGAGATCTCTCAAAAGGGACACGGACTACAACGAGCTATGATGTTTGCTTTCATTAGAATATGGGCTAGTTTGATTGGCGCTGGATCAGGTACGACCAGGAGCAGAAGCAACATCTTCGCTTTTGAGGAACCAGAGCTCTTTCTGCATCCCCAAATATGTAGACAGACATATGAAGCCCTCAAACGAATATCTACAGTCGATCAAGTATTTCTCTGCAGCCATTCCCCTCACTTCGTAAGTCTTGAAGACTATAGAAGCATCGTCATCATCAGGAAGACGGATCCAAGCGAAGGTACGAAATCATTCCGCGCAGAAGAAGACCTCTTCCCTGGTGACCTAAAGAAGCAGTTTCACATGATTCAGTTCTTCAACCCAGATCGAAATGAGCTATTCTTTGCTCGAAAAGTTGCTCTTGTAGAAGGCGCATCAGAGAAAGCAGTTCTTCCACTCCTCGGGAAACGGATGGGGATTTACGATTACAGAGTAAGCATTATTGATTGCAGCACGAAATTCAATCTAATTCTTTACATGAAGGTCTTGAATGCTTTCAAGATTCCCCACCTTGTCATCCACGATGAAGACCCTGTTGATCCAGAACTCCAACCGGGAGGGGTAAGATATGACCACCAGAGGCTCCAAGACGCAAATCATGTCTTCAACGAAAATGAGAACATCCGGTCAACATTGGATTCAACCGTTGGATCTAGACACATGGTCTCTCCAGACTTAGAATCGTTGCTAAATGTCTCGAAGAGTAGCGCCGAGAAACTGGGTAAGCCATATGCTTGCGTGGAGAAGTACAACGATGAAAACACTCTGATTCCGGCTGAGCTTCAAGATCTCGTGCGCCTTGTATTTTCTTAGGGCGTAGAATTCCATGGCTCTCTGTGATCATTCAGTTAATCACATAGTCATCTGATAGAGACCACACTCAAGGAGTCGGGCTGAATGGTCGCCGTTACGTTCTATGGTGGTGTAGCCGAGATCGGGGGGAACAAGATTCTACTTGAGGATGATGACTCGCGAATCCTTTTGGATTTCGGTATGAATTTCGTTGAACGCTCCAAATTCTATTCTGAGCCGTGGCTGTCGCCTCGTGATGAGAGGGGGCTTCTTGAGTTTGGGTTACTCCCAAAAGTACCTGGACTTTACAAGTTCGATGAGAAAGAGCCGGAAATAGACGCTGTATTCCTCTCACACTCCCATACCGACCATACCGCTTACATTTCCTTCTTGAATCGGAAGATTCCAGTCTACTGCGGCGAAACCACCGCCCTCATTCTTCGAGCCTTCAGCGAAATCAGTCCTAAGAGCTTCGATAATGATATTGAAGGACTACAATTCAGAACCTTTCGCACCGGTGATAAGGTGAAGGTGGGCTCCATCGAAGTTGAACCGATTCATGTAGACCATTCAGTGCCAGGCTGCTACGGCTTCATCATTCACACATCCGAGGGAACTGTGATTTACTCAGGTGATCTGAGAATGCATGGAACAAAACCTGAGATGACTCAGGACTTCGTTGAGGCGTCGGCAGCTACCAGGCCGATCGCAATGTTATGTGAAGGAACGAATCTGATCGGAGCGGATTATTCCACTGAACAGGAGGTCGATGTAAAGATAGGTAAAGTGGTCAGCAATAGCCAGAACCTAGTCTTAGCAACATTCCGAAATACGGACATCGACCGCACTCGGACAATATTTGACGTGGCGAGGCGAAATCATCGAAAACTAGCAATCTCCCTAAGACAGGCATACGTACTAAACAAGTTGAAAACAGACAAAAACCTCGAATTTCCACCAATCGATTCAGCTGATTTTCTTATCTTCAAACGCGAAAAGAAAACCTACTACAAATGGGAACAAACCATTCTAGGCCTCAGCAATGTTGTAGATGCCCAAGAGGTCAAGAAGATTCAAAACAGAGTAATCCTTACCACCGGTTTCGCCGACTTGAAGGAACTACTTGACATGCGACCGGAGGCAGGCAGCAACTTCATTCTCTCCTCCTCAGAACCATTCAACGAGGAGATGGAGTTAGAGTATGATAAGTTCGTCAACTGGCTAGACCATTTCGGCCTTCCAATGTTCCACATACACTGCTCAGGCCACATCCAGCCAACAGAAATCAAACAAGTCATAACCAGAATCCATCCAAAGACCTTGTTCCCGATCCACACCGAACACCCCGAACTATACTCCAGGTACATCTCTGACATAACAAGAGTCAAAATCCCACAGAAGGCAGTCACTTACCCACTTCAATCGAACGGCGAGTGGAGGCAGAATTGAAGTCAAAGGAGCAAGGTCAGAAAACCTGTCATGAAGGTGTGAATTCCGGACCTACTTTGACACCAGGAACATCTCATCAGGCTGGCTATTTCGGAGCGCTCTTCCTTCTTGAGACCTTGGAGGTCCGCTCTGTGTCTCTTGATTCTCGTTCAGTTGGCCTCTTTCGCAGATGATCAGGCTGTATCTTCAAATCCCTTATGCGTATTTCGAGGGCGACGTGGCGACCGTGGCTGTCCGGGACTGAGAGTTTGGGTCTTGAAGCCACAATATTGGCTTCAACAGTTCCTTTCTCACCCGAGTCCTTATCAAAGTAACGATAGGGGCCAGTCTTCATGATTATGGACTCACCACCGGAAGGGAGGGTTTTGCGTACAATACGCTTGTCGCCTTCTATTTCAGCCCTCATTTTGGCTGTGTCCAATCTGAGTTGATCGATTGGCGACATCCCTCCATGTCGCTTTTTCCAGAGTAGCGCATCAGCTGCTATCGAGAGAGTCATCAAGTATTGTGCGCTCCCTTCCAGCTCCTCAGCCTTTACTTGAAGATTCGGCAAATCTAGTGCATTGGGTTCATCATGAACAGCAGCGAGTTGGGTTTCTCGCATCCTCGCGATACGTTTATCATCGGTGAATCGCTGCTTCGCTTGTCTCAAAAGTTCATTGAATTGAGAGACGAGTGCGTTTACGGAGCCGAACAATTTGTTCGAAGGCCCGTTTCTCAAAGATTTGCTTGCGTCGCGTAAACCAACTAAACCATTTATGAGTTTTTCCGACTCTTTGAACCGTTGTTCTTCGGTGGCAACTTTTTCAGACATCGTGCTCCATCACACGGCCGCTTAGGAACACCTACAACCAGCGTTTTACGTGCGTCGTCTTCTGCCCCATAAAGCCACTGTTCGTTATAGGATACCCAATATAGTATGTTATCCAGGCATACGGAAGAGCAATACGCGCTTGCCTAAGTTTTTGTGTCAGCACGTTGAACCCCCCAACGTTTTCAAGCTCCCGGATAACGAAGGCTATCTAGAGTTCGGTCCTTGTAGTCGTCAAGAGCATCCGACCCTTCAAAAAGTCGCAAAATTGCATTCCAGTCATGAATCTTATCATTCGAACGTAGCCTCCCATCTTTGGTCAATCCTCTGGGTCCAGGTGAAAATCCCCAGAGTGATCTGCGTATCATGTTACAGTCATCTCAAACGTTCTTCAATTTTTTTCATTAACTGACGATGATACCGACGACGAACGAGATGCTTATCCGACTCGTCTCACCGTCTTCTATTGGCCAGTGGCTTGTATGTTCGAAGCTCCTAGTTGGCCTTTTGTCATGATATGGTACTCGACAGGGTAGTAGGTGCGGGAATCGGTGTAACTCCGTATGAAAGACTCAAGATGTGTTGTGTGAGAAAACGTTGAAACTCGATGTAATTTTCGTTGAAGCCGTGATAACCTACTTTATTTGGAAAACCCTCGACGCGATCGTCGCATACTTCAAACCTCAATTCCCACTACAACTTCAACCATACCCGTCATCTATATACAGCTTAATCACATTAGTCATAGCAGCGTTCACCATCTTCGTCGTACTAAGCCGTCTTGTGAAAAAATATCAGAGTCAACATCCGTATCGGACATGGGGACAAGCCAATGGAGTTCCAACCAGGAAACTTTGGAAAGGCGTGTTAATCATCATTGTTTTGCTCCTTGCAGCCTTCTTGTTCCTAGGAACCGCGAACCACCAGAGCCCTCCTTCTGCTGATCTGACCATTACCGTTGTTCCGCAATATGGTTGGGGCATTAACACTGATGGTACTCGCTACACGATAATACCATTCAACAAGTCTGTGACATTTGATCTGTTCTTAAACAATACCGGCAGTTCGAAGCTGATAATGTGGGGAGAGGCAATGACAATTCAGTACTCATTTCCTACTAGCTTCCTTCAAGGCAACCCAGTACTCTCAAGCTACGATTACAACGAGCTACTTCAGGGAAAACAGGTTGACGTCAAGCTCCAGTACGGGACTAACTTAGCCAGAGATGTTGGAAATTCAGCGAACTTGGTGTTCACCATATTTGGAGATAATCAGTCTTGGGAGAACTCAGAGACCATATCAGTGTATTTCCAACCTAACCAATGAGAGGACCCTAGACTAAACGAGAGTTCGTTCGCTCCCTGTGTGTGCGCTGCTTAACCATCTTATCTATACATACCCAAAGAACCGACCGAAAATACAACACCACAATACTATCTCATAACAGTCCGGCGCGATAACCTTGGATTCGGAACTCTGAGGTTGTTTATTCTCGTTTTCTTGTTGTGTGGTGGCGTCGTTTTGTTTCATGCGTCGCCTTCGTGTATTCCTGTTCGATTATTCTAACTGCGGGTGCTCCGTTTGCGTTTGGCTGCCGTAGGGCGGCCAGTTCGGGGGGTAAATGGCTTCGCATCTCACGCTGCCATTCATGATCGCCTATAGGTTCGGGGTTGAATGACTTGAACGATTCCACACACCTCGACATTCCGTCAATTATGCCGAGATAATAGAGCATCCATAAGGTTACTCGTTTCATTGCGGCCTCGTTAACTCGCGGGCCCAAAACACACCGACCGCCCCCGGACCAGCCCCCACAATTTAGGCAATGTCATCCCAACCCCTATCATCCACCAAAAGTGGAGACAAGCAAACTACGGTACTTGTATGCATGGTGGCGTGATTTTGCGCGACTTGTTTCTTAGAGAGCCTTGAGTTCGTCTTCGATTAGTTTCGATATGATCTCGAATTGTCCGACTCCTCTCCATCGGGGCATAGAATCATCCATCTCCATTATGAGTCCTCTAACCTTGCTTGAGAGGGGCAGGTACTTTCTCGCCCATTCCTTGAATCCCAAGGTACTTACATCCTCTTCAAGCCAAGCTAATCGCACCTCTGCGGAGCCACTACGGGCCCTGGTTTGTATTCGTGGCATAGGCAAACACGCCGTAATTCATTGTACGGGACGAGGATTTGAGGCCGTTTGAAGCACAAAGTAAGACACGACGAACTCCGAGCAAAGCACAATTAATCGGAGCAATCCGAGCACGTGAGGTTTTCTACGGTACTTGTCGCATTCCCGCCCGAGGCTCAGACATGTGCCGTTGGTCCTCAACCATGCTCGGTTGCAAACAGAAGTCGTCAGAGTAGGTTGAGCTGGCGAGCGAAATCTATGTTAATCCAAATGCGTCCTGCCGCGTCAGAGGTGTTAAGCGGTGGCTTTTGAAATTCACGAGGCCGATGGGGTCTTACGACAAGTAAGTGATCCAGACGATGGAACCCAAGTGTTTGTCAGATTGGACCTAGGCCAAGTTGAACTTCAATTTGCCCCAAGTAAGCCGAATAATCTGCGTGGGATGTGGTTCAATTGCTGCGAACGGTGACCAAGTTGTGAGGGTTCGGCAATTGGATGAGAAGCAGAGAGCAGGGATAGCGCAATGACAGTTGATCTGGAACACGTAAGTTTAAGGCAGAAACATTGGGTCAATGAACTGCAAGCAGTTTTCGGTGATTCGTTCGACCAGTATAAAGAGCGAGTAAATTGGTTCGCTTATGGCATGGCCTTCATGGAAGAAGTGATATTCGGAATCTTTCCGGAGGCAAAACCACACTGACCTCTTCAGTGCAGTATCTCGGAAAACGAATCGTCGAAATTCTCGATCTCCAACCGGGAGACGAGTTTGAGGTTCTCAGAAGCAAGGAATGCCCTCATGAAATAATGGTCCGCAAACTTGTCGGGGATGGTCGGCGATGCGAATGTAACTTTCAGGCGCAGATCGATAAGATCCTTCAAAGCGTACTCGAATGACTCTGGATGAATTGGACGCGCTCTGTCATAGCAGCTAGTGTCGAGAGGTTTCCTTAGAGATGGATTTTGAGGACCTTTGGCGTGAGATTCAGGGAGCTGCCGACAGATGTGTCAGTTGTCAGGTCAAGGGTCTTGCTGAGATAGCTTGTCCGCGAAAGTCTATTGGAATTCCTCCACCACCGAGGAACATATCTTGTCTGTTTGTATCGTGGAATCCGCCAAGACCGGACTCTAAGAACTTCTGGAACGACGATCACGACAATCTTCGAGGCTCTCTTCTAGATATCCTAAAGGTGGCGGGAATTGAGGAGTTTCTTTCCAAAGGCTTCTTTTTGGTTCACGCACTAAAATGCGCCACCAAACAACCCAGAAAACTTCAATCCGGGAGACAGCTTACCCGTGTTGCGCTCTCATTATGCGTTCCAAACTACCTGAAAGAAGAGGTATCTCTTCTCGCCCCCCCGAGAATCTGTCTGCTTGGCGCCGTCGCAAAACAAGCATTCGGGTTGTTCTGTGACGACGTTAGAGTTTGGAATGCGTCACCGAGGATGAGTGAAACCCGTCGCATTCGGCTTAGTTATGGCGACGTCGAGTGCATGTACACATGCCTACCTGTAAGAGCCTCGCTCATTCCCTACACTAAGGCGCATATCTCAAAATGGATTTAGGAGCCAAGTAAAGACGAAAGTCAAAGACGCAAGGGAAGATGATCGACTCTCTCAACTCAGAAATTTCGAAATATGAAACAGGATCTCCATCGTTGAATGCCGAGGCCAAGGCAGTTTTAGAGAACATAATCAAGGAGGCGCGATCGGCCGAGGTTGATATTCAGTACTCAATAGATGATGCCAAGCTACCGTTTGTGCTAACGGTAGCGCTCGCGATTCTAGCTTTCGTTGGTGCTGGATGGGCACTTTTCAACATAGTAAAGTTGATTCGCGGGGGATAATTTCCGATCAGGCGCTTCATCGACTCTGATCATTCGTGTGGTTGACTTATGCTGAGATCCACGATCTTTTGTACTAAGTTAGAGGGATCACTGTCGAAAATGATTTCACCTCTTTCTTTTCCGGCCGTTTGAACGATATGTTCGACCATCTCGGATATTCCTCCACTGCCGGTAAGTACTCCAATGCTCTTTCCTTCGTCGTAGGCTATTGTGAATTCATTCAGAGTGCCAATTCTGCCAGACACAACGATTAGGCAATCGCAGGTTCTCACAAAGACAACGTTCCTTCCCTTCAATCCGAAACCAGTGTAGATGATTAGATCAAAGTGTTCCAATGGAAATGCGTACTTTGTGACGTGTTCAGCCTCATTTGCCGCTGGAGAAATACCGACAACGTATCCACCTCTGCTACTAGCTCCTCTAGCAGCCTCGTATGGTAAGCCCATACCCGCCCCTGTCACTAGGATACAACCCCGTGACGCTGTCTGTTCACCTATTTCTCTGGCTTTGATGGACAGTCCGTCAGAAATCGGACCTGTTGCTGACCCTATAACCCCGATCTTTGTTCTCATAGATGTAACTGTCCTCTAGTCGAACTTAGCGCTGGCCTCCCTTTAGTGTCCTTGATTGTGATGTATCACACGCTTGCCGACCGGCCTTTAAATAGCCCTCGTAGCAGCGCATGAGATGTTAGATAATTTCGTAGCGCCCTATATGATTTGACGCTTCTCAGAGACGCAGGTGTGTAATGGTGTCTCAAGACGATCCATGGATTCCTTTGGCCCTAACCGTGCCGTGCTAGTTTCTCATGTACCAGAAATGGGTGAGATTGCAAATCCTACTCCAACCGGATCATCCTCAACTCTAACTACAGGGTAAAATTCGACTGAGGATGGGAAAACTAGGTGATCGCTATGTCGTTGTCTAACCATATACTTACTAGATATAAGAAAGACAGAGTCATCTTTAACCACATATCTAGCCATATTGCTAGGCGTTTGCGCATAGAGTTCGAGAGATGAATTAGCATATGTATCCACAAGCGTTATAGAGTACTGTCGCAAGAGACATAGTTAGACGGTTCCCGCACTTGGCTAAGGAAAAAAGGGTTAAGGCTGACGAAGATCGGGTTGTCGAGATTCTCTCATCATTCCATAATGATAAAAGGTGGATTTGCGGGACGCTTCCGGAGATATTGAAAGCAGACAAGACCCTTACCAGAGGTCGTGTGTCTACGGCGCTGGCTTCTTTGGGTGGAAAGGATATTGTGAAAACCGAAACTCACGGAGCGCCTCTTTACTACCTGGTTAATAGAATAAAAATTCAGAAGAAGCGGTGAATCCAAAGTCATATCTATGAGTAGATTGATGGCGCTGGTGAGTTTTGTTGTCTGGAAGCATGAGAGTCGTGCCACGGCTTTCAGACGTGCTCGAGAAGAACGCCCGATTCATAAAGAAGGCGAGGTTTGAGGGCCGTGGAGGTAAGATGTAGTTGTCAGGTATTGAAGAACTCATAACTACGTTGCCTCAAATGCTCAATGATCTAGAGGGCCCCAAATCGCTCGAGGCCTTGGGTACTCTTCGAGGAAAAGTTGTCGATCTGGATCTTGTGGAAGCTTCGCTCCAAGTGGACTCAAGAACACTCAGCGTCCTTTATTTACTGAAACGATTGCTACATGACATCTATGGAAACTTGGGAACTGACGCTTCGTTCGCGTTCCCATTCAAATGCATCGTTCCAGCTGTCCCTTTAAGCATTGGCCGCTTTGCAAAGTCCGCGCTTTACGAAAGTAGAAATGGCGAAGCCTTCAGTCACCTGATTGAGGTCATACAGAGATACTACTATTGCATGAATGAGGTTGAGAAGGAGATAGAAGTAAAATGAGTAAATTCCTGGGACCCATAGATGAAAGTAATCTTCGCGAGGAAGTAAGAGGGTATTTCGAAGCTCCTGGCGTGATCAAGAGAAGTCTCCATCTTTATCGGGCAGGGTTGGAGGGCCCTTATTACGTAGACTTTGACGCAATGGCCAACGACCCCCTCAAATGCAGACACCTAGTCTCTTTGTATGCCCGAGAAATTGAAAAGGTCTCACTTGCGAGACCGATGGACTACCTGGGTTTCATAGAGAAAGGCTCTGGTGGAACGATCGGGGCGTTAAGACTTGCGGCGGCAATATCAATTGCTACCGGCATCCCCAACATCCCAATAAGACTTACCAAAGAAATCAGAACCGAAACAGTAAAAGTTGGCGAGGCGCCCTTCAAGAAAGGAAGGCTCACTGACCGTAATATCGCAATCGTGACAGATCATTGCACGACTGGAAGAGAAATATTGGCAGCTGTGGACTCGGTTCTGTATAACGGTGGAAGTGTAACGGACGTTCTCGCATTCTCGTACGTTCCTGACAGACTTCACGTAGAAGATTTTCAAGCTAGGAATATCGTGTTTCACTCCATTTTCAAGGTGCCGCAGGACCTACCTGAGGTCGTGCAATTTTCATTAGCCAAGGATATCGCTAAATGGCTTGAAGACGAAATCCACAAAAACACCGCTATTATGGGTGACCTGGACCTATTCGGCAATCTAGGTCTTCTCGGTCATAAGGTTGACGAGCTCGACACTTGGCGGAAAGAGATTGATGAATCCTTGGATGAGATGGCGATGGATAAGGTCAAATTGAAACTCGATGAAAAATCCAAGAGAATACTTAGAAATGAAATTGTAATGGCTGCGTTGCTCTCCTCAACGAACAACAAGTGAATTGGGGCTTGGTCCTCATAGCCGCCGATTGGTTGGAAAAACTGCATAACGCAGTGAAGAAGATTCTTTCAATAAACTATCCGGAAACGAAAGCTAAGGCGGACATAACCATAGCAAGCAAGAATGCCTTGGCAGATATATTGGTGGAGCACTTCAGAACCAAACAAATCATTGCAGATGGAAGCCGCGGCAAGCTAACGATGGAAGACGCGAAAACAGAGCCTGATTGGGTTTTGAAAAAAATTAAAGATTTGTAAGGTTTAGTAATCAGGTGGGCGGTTCTATGTCTGTTTGGGTATTCAGCGGTTGCCGATCTATGAACAGTGAATGAAGTGATCAATGTGGGTAGAATAGTGCGAGACGATCGAAGCGTCATTCCAGCTTGTGACGTGAAGACGATTGACGAGTTTAGGAAGTTGGTGGAACAGACACATGACGTAAAAGGCATTGGTGGTTACAAAATCGGTTCCATCTTGACCATACTTTATGGCTTACCCAAGTTAGTTGACATAATTCACGAGTACACGGATCTCCCGGTAATCTATGACCACCAGAAAGCAATGACGGATATCCCAGACCTAGGGAAGGATTTTGCCGTGGTAGTAAAGCAAGCGGGTGTTGATGCGTTGATAGGATTTGCCGAATCGGGACCAGCCACGCAAGAAGCTTGGATCAACGCTTGCAAGGCTGTGAATCTGGAAGTGATTCTTGGGGGAGAGATGACCCATCCCAAATACAAGAGAAGTGACGGAGGATACATTGCAGACGAAGCGTTAGATGAAATATACTTGTATGGCGCAAGACTGGGAGTCAACAATTTCGTGGTCCCGGGAAACAGGCCTGAAAGAGTCGCACATTACAAAGCAATTCTGCAACCATTGCTTGGAGAATCGTTTTCCTTCTATGCACCCGGTTTCATTGCTCAAGGTGGAACTGTAACTGAAGTGGCAAAAGCCGCGGGAAAGTCATGGCATGCCATTGTCGGAAGGGCAATCTATGGAGCTGAAGATATTCATGCGGCTGCAAAGGAAATGACGAGCCAGCTTTTCAAGTAGTTTCAAGCTAGACCAGCCGACTTGACCATTGGTGTCAAAAGCCCGAACTTCACCATAGACTGTAACGCCATCGTCATCGATTGTTAGCATGGTCGTCATTCATAACCTCTAGATTCCCGCGGTCGCTATCCGCAGTGGCATACCTCTAGAGCTTTGGCCTCAAATCAAGCCCTTCGATATAACAGATAACCTACTGCAAGACAGATGATTCCAATGACTATCTGCAATTGTTGAGCCTGTGGTCCGGTTCCCAAGACTCCCGCGCTACTGGGACTTACGAACACGATCCAGGCAAGATCCGGCTGTTGATATTCAAACTGAGTCGTATCCGCCGGTACAAATATGCCGGTAAGAATGAAGAATACACCGAATATCCACAAGATCACGGCCGGAATCAAGTAGTGCAGATTCTTCTCAGCCAATCGACTATTGCTCCGATTCTTGCTACCCAACCTCGCCTCTTTTCAAGATATTTAGCGATAACCGGATAGTCATAGCGACAAGTTCTCTAGAATATTGATGAGGCTTAACCACAAAATGATTGCTGAAACTTGAATTTCAAAGAGACTGAATCCAATCAGAGAGAACTCGAATTGGAAGCGGATAGAATGAACGACTTTCGACGCGGTACTACTTCGTTGTACTGATAGTGGAATTGCGAAAAAGAAAGGTGGAGCTACAGCAATAAACGCGGTCGGTACTTCAGACCAACATGGCATTTTGAAATGAATGCGCGAATAGGAACCAAACCGCTACGATACCAACTTGAGTCTTAAGCTCAAATAACTAGTACACAAAATTGCAGCCAGGAAGGACGTAGGCCTTTCTCGCCCTAATGAAAATAGACTTTAGAATATTGTCCTTAATGGATTCGTTGGCACACTAAAGTCAGAATCCTTCGAACGTATGTCTTGTCAAGGACAACATCGTCGAACCTCAGGAGCGACGAGTAAATTACTTTGAAGTATGAGCTTAGTAGTGTTTCCAATTCGTCTTCATTGTAAAGTTGCTTGCGGATTCCATTCGACGGGTCCGTTATGTAGCTTTCATCTGGTGTCGAACTTTTAGGCATCGTAGCGTAGTAACCATCTTCGGGTGGAAAGACACTTACAATGAAATACGCAGAGCTGGCCGCCACGCGATGTATTTCTGAAAGGTAACGCCGTCGGCTTTCGCCGAAGAAATGGCAAAATGTGTATGAATCAATAATCGCATCGAAAACACCGTTCTGGAACGGTAGAGTCTGGAGTAGCGAGTGCTCGTAGACACGAATTTTCGGGGACAGGTTCGAGGACTGTACTCTGTCTCGGAGGTTACGAAGAGCCGCAGTAGAAAAGTCAACACAATGAACTTCACAGCCTTTTCGAGCTAGATATATAGCATTTCTACCGTTTCCCGCTCCGACGTCGAGAACCCTCCTAAATTTCGAGTAATCCAGAATCTCTGCAAACAGCATGAGCGCTTTTGAAGGTTCATTCCTGGTAGTGCTAGGAATTACGTGCCCGGCTGTGTACTCACGCTCCCACAGTTCTTTGTCTGATATCTGAGCATTTGAAAAGAACACCCACCGCACCTATTTCCACACTTACAATTGAAGCCTATAAACGCGCAACGGTAATCATAACGTTGGACTCACGATGTCCGACAGACGCCAGATTAAGGATTTTGAATCGCTCTACACTGCAGTTCTATTCAGCGTCGGGTTCGCACTGAATCTGGAAGAGATCAAGGACAGGGCGTGGTTCACAAATCCCATTCTTATTTTTCGCTGGCCGGGGTGTTTTCAAGTTGTATCACTTGCGTTTGTGTACTGTACAATCATCTCGAGTGCCTACGGTTTCTATGTTTCGACACGTGATAAACCCATCAGGGCAGCTCCCCGTTTCTATTGCACCAACGCGATAATGATAACGTATTTCCTATTCTTCCTTAAGTTTGACCAAATAGGCTCCGAGCTGGTGCTTTTGTCAGTGATTTTCTTGCTTTTCATCGTTTGGGACAGACTAAAGGAAATTGAATACGCGCAAACCGATCAGATCGAGGGAGTAAAGGCAAGAGACAGAGTTACTGTGTTCTGGTTCATAGTATTCGCATCGATGACGATAAAATACTTCATTATGACACAATCGCCGTGGTTGGATTTATTGTTCGTGACGTGCAGTTTCCTGGGAATCGTTCTCTATAGGATCCACAAAAGCCATCCCGATTTCCTGTTCTCTCAGCTTCTCGTCGGCCTATCATATTTCAGAAATTTGTGGAAGAAATTGGTCCAGAACTTGACCATAAGTTCATCCAGTGTGTGGGTTTTATGGTGCGCAAACACCATATGACGCATTCAAGACGAGCCTGAACGCCACATCGGACGGGTTATCCTCAGGATATTACTAAGGTAGATGTCAGATTGAGTAAATTCCACCCATTCCACTATCACTCGGATATTCGTCCCACGTCCGTCCCTCTAGAGTGCGGCCTCCTGATTTTGGTTTGAACCTGCCATATTGCTTAAGAAAGAAGCCGCAATTTTTGTCTGAGGCATTCGTCTCGGATTTCGAACCCAATCCGCTTCAAATTCACCCGAAAAAGCGCCGTATTCGGATAAACTTCTAAGCGAGTACCTCCGGGTCGCTTAGTGTTAAGCCACGGAGAGTACGAGCGCGGAACTTCATCGCGTCGTTCCCTTGGGTGTGTGTGATGCCGCCTGACACCCCGCTAGAGTTCGCGCCCAGCTAGGTCGACTGTGTACACTAATTGATAACAGTTTAAATACTAATTATCAAAACATATACGAAATATAAGTTGTGGTCGTCTAATGGGATCCATGAAGCTAACGGAAAGTGAACTGAAATGTCTGCGCGCAATAACGACCATGGGGAATGCGCGCGCTTCCGGGATAGCTACGACAATCCATATCGCGCGCCCTAACGTGTCACGAGCTGTAGCCTCACTCGAAGCTAAGGGATTTGTCGAGGCCAAGAGAGACGGTATTTCCTCATTCATTTCGCTCTCCGACGCGAAACATGCGGTATTGTGGAAGAAGTTGGCTATTGAATTCGCCCACATGCCACTCGACAGACTGCTGGCTGGCGCAAGCCTTGAGATTCTCTCCACGATAAACGACCTGAATCCAAAGACCAGAAAGGAAGTTGCAGAAGACTCTCTTGTCTCAGAGACATCGGTCGCAAAGGCCCTAGCTAGATTCAAACAGCTCGGCATAATTCAGAAAGCTACGGAATACCGTGTCTCTCCACGATTCCAGGCGTTCATCGACTTTGTCGTTGAGTTTCGGCATTACCTGAACCAAAAAACCACAGCGGAATTCGCGAGTGATGGAGTGATTGTATGGGAACGCAATCGAGAGTTCATCGTTGAGAGCAAGCGCAGTCAAGAGTTTGATGGTTTCCGACTTACCGGAGTCTCTCTGTTTGCTCAGTTCGGAGTCCGGCTCTTTGGTCGTACTTCGTACTTCTTCTATTCGCCCAGGCCAAGAAGACCTAGGCTGGAAGATGCTATCCTGCATGCGCTTCTTTTGCCAGATAAGAATATGCTGCACATACTGCTTGTGTGGAAAAGAAATCAACGAAACATATCCCTACCGTACATGGAGCGACAGGCTAAAGGATACAGGGCTGACGAGCTGGTCAAAGAAATTCTAAGATATTTTGAGACAAAGGGAGCCGAACGAGCAGCTGGCTTCCCGCCCTGGGATGAGTTCGAGTTGCGGACAAGGGAGTACGGAGTATCATGAGTCAGCCGAAAATGTTTGCTGAAGCGGATCTCTCAAAGGCCCTAAGCGACATAGGATCGACGCTCCCCCGCAAGATAACAGCGTACCTAATCGGTGGGTGCGCAATGACGTTCATGGGCAGAAAGGTTGCGACCAAGGATATCGATGTCGTCCTTGACTCTACTGAGGACGCCAGGGACCTCGTAAGAGCGTTGGAACAGCTACGGTTCAAGCCTGTGATCAGAGTTACCGGGTCGTACTATGCTCTTGGAGCTTTCGCGATAATGCAAAACAGCGAAAGAATGAGGTTTGATATTTACAACCATCAGGTCTGCAGGGCATTAGAGATTAGCAAAGGCATGAAAACGCGTGCAAGTTTCTATCAAAGCTTTGGCAAACTCGATGTCTACCTGATGTCGCCAGAGGACATTTTTCTGTTCAAAGGAATCACGGAAAGGGACGCCGACTTTGATGACATGAGAATTCTGAGTGAGGTAGGGCTCGACTGGTCGGCAATCGAGAAGGAATGTATTTCGCAGACGGCAAGCGGACGATGGGCATACATGCTTGGAACCAAGTTACTGGATCTGCGCGCGAAATTCTCCATAGAATCCCCGATAATCAAGACGCTTTTAGACCACGCCGATGTCGATCTTCTAACCACCGTCTTCGGTCGAATTTTAGGGAACGAAGAGCGGTCGTTCAAGGAAATAGCCGGCTCAATCCGTGAGAGGTATAGGTATTCTGACTCATGGACGCGGAAACACCTTCGTCTGTTGGTTCGGAATCGAACTATCGGCAAGAAGAAAAATGGACGTGCGGATTACTATTCCATGATGAGAGCCAAACGGAATGCTCGGATCGCGAAAATGCGCTAAAACCACGAAAAAGTGCCGTACTCGGATAAACTTCTAAGCGAGTACCTCCGGACCCGCCATCAAATTTGGTGCTGCCAGTCTCACCCAAGAGACGAAGCTCCGGCCGCAGCGACGACTTCGGGAGAACGCGTGAAGAACAGCGAAACTCGCGTTAGGAATATATCTCACGAATGTTACGGCTGGGACAGAATGACCCTAGACGCCAGATCAGTCAACCTTCTAAAGCAGCTCTCAGAGGCTTTCGGCCCCTCAGGGTTTGAACATGAACCTGCTTCAATCATTAAGAAGGTTGGAGAAAAGTACGCGGATGAAGTTTCCTTCGACAAGCTCGGCTCAATAATCTTCATCAAAAATGGAATGAAGAAATCCCCGAAGGTCCTGCTGGCCGGCCATATGGATGAAGTAGGCTTTGTGATAACGGGCATAGACGAGAAGACGGGCTTCCTATCATTCTCTCCCCTCGGAGGATGGTTCGAACAGGCACTGCTTGGGCATAGGGTGACTATCAGAACAAGGAGAGGAGACGTTACTGGAGTCATTGCCTCCAAGCCTCCTCACCTGCTTACCGCAGAGGAGAGGGAGAAGGTAGTCAAGATCGACTCCATGTACATCGATGTGGGGGCGAGTAGCGGGGAAATTGCTGAAAAGGAATTTGGTATTCGAGTTGGAGATCCAGCCGCGCCGTCGGCATCGTTCTCGATTATTGAGAGAAGACATATGGCTATCGGGAAAGCCTTCGACGACAGGGTTGGGGCCTTCGTTGGCCTTGAGGTTCTTAGGCGATTGAAAACAGAGAAAATTAGTCACCCCAACACTGTGTACGTAGCAGCCACGGTCCAGGAAGAGGTAGGACTGCGTGGAGCGGAGACGGTAGCTCACGTCGTTGGCCCCGATGTGGCGTTTGCTCTTGAGACGGACATAGCTGGTGATGTTCCGGGAATAAAGCCGAACGAGGCCCCTGCAAGAACGGGCAAAGGACCGAGCATACTTACGTTCGATGCAAGTATGATTCCGAATCAAGAACTCAAGTCATTTGTAATCGAGACTGCGGAGAAAGAGAAAATTCCATACCAACTGTCGATCGTCGCTAAAGGGGGAACCGATGCAGGCAAATTCCAACTCAGCCGAGCGGGATGTCCATCTATCGTGATTTCAGTACCCACTAGACATATCCATTCCCACTCTGCGATTCTCGACCTGTCAGATATTGACAACGCGATCAGACTCATGTTAGCCATTCTAAAAAGGCTCGACGAAAAAACAGTCCAGAGTTTCGTGAAGATCTAACCACCACTAGGTTTGAACTGACGCCTGACCAGATTCAATTTGACCTACAAGAAAAGCGGCAAGTTCCAACTCTGCGCTTCGAAATCAAGAATGTCCATCGGAGAGGGTTCTCTTTGAAAATCAAGAAAATCTCAGTATGGCGAGTTGATCTCCCCGTACAAGAGGGAGCATACAAATGGTCTGGAGGAAAATTCGTCACAGTATTTGATAGCACCATTGTAGGGGTTGAGACAGAAAGTGGCGAAATTGGCTATGGGGAAGTATGCCCACTCGGGCCGTCCTATTTACCGGCCTACGCCAACGGTGTTCGTGCGGGAATCAGGGAACTGGGACCACACTTACTGGGCGAAGACCCGCTAGAACTCACACGCCTCAACCGCTGCATGGACCACGCACTCAAAGGGCACCCGTATGTCAAATCGGGAATCGACATCGCTTGTTGGGACATTCTCGGCCAAGCCACAGGCCAACCACTATGCGTCCTCTTGGGGGGTCGTTACGGCAAAGATTTCGGTCTCTATCGTGCTATCTCACAAGAGTCTCCACAAGAAATGGCTCGCAGCGTAGAAAACTACCGCACGCAAGGCTATCGACGCTTCCAACTCAAAGTAGGCGGAGACCCCGAGACCGACATTGAACGCATCCGCGCAGTATCAGCCAAGCTTCAACCCGATGATCGCCTAGTGGCCGACGCGAACACTGGTTGGTTGATGCATGACGCAATTCGTGTCGTACGTGCAGTAAATGACTTGGATGTGTATATCGAGCAACCATGTTCGACTTACGAGGAATGCCTCTCCGTTCGCCGCCGAACCACTCATCCATTCGTTCTAGACGAAGTGATTGACAGCGTCGATAGCATAGTACAGGGGAATGTCGATCTCGCTATGGACGTAGTGAACATCAAGATTAGTAAATTCGGTGGCCTGACAAAAGCGCGGCAAGCGCGGGACTTATGCGTGTCACTCGGCATCGCCATGACGATCGAAGACAGTTGGGGCGGCGATATCACGACCGCGACCATTGCTCACTTGGCGCACAGTACACCACCAGACTTCTTGTTTACCACGACGGATTTCAATAGCTATGTTACCGTCGAGACAGCCGAAGGCGCGCCACGACGCGCCAACGGGCGAATGGCAGCGAGCACTCGACCAGGACTCGGTATCAAACCGAAAATGGAAGTACTGGGCGAACCGGTAATGATCGTCGAGTAAGGCTAACTGCCTCCTACGACCAACATCTTCGGTGTGGAAGGCATCAAGACTATGTTTGAATCCAAAGTGTTGAGCTACACAGCGTGCGTTTCTTGACCTGTTCAAATAGTTTGGTAAAATTAGCATGCAATCGAAGAAATGATTTCAAGCTTGAAGCGGAACCCTCTGCTAGTTCTGCTTTGCTTCCTGTTCTTGTCGGTCGTGACAGCGGGTCTAATCGTGTTCACATACCTCTAATTATTGTAATTCATGAATACTCTCGCCACGTCCGTCCGCATTTCACACATTTGAAGAACTGAGTGGAGGCTTCATCGCCACCGCGAGTTTGTACCATCCAATAGAAAGCTTCTCCATGCCCGCATTTTTGGCAGATAACCTTCATTTTCGGAAGAGTCTGTAGGTTTTTCTCGCCTTTACCGATTACCACGACGGATTCCTTGGCCGTTCCGAATTTCTGTACTATCGGATCCGACCGTCTAGTTTCCTCTCCGCACTTAGGGCATGCTAGTACAACACTCTTCTCTTTCTTAACTGGAACAAGCGCCAGACTACATTTCGGACAGAACTGCATACTAGATTACAACCGAATTGCGGGCGTGCAATCATATACACATTTAATCCTTCCCTTCTCTTCCTTGAGACTTCGTCAAAGAACCGTATTCCCTCCAGGAAACGTAGTAGCAATCCTATGTCGAACTGGGATTGAGGCACGTTTGTTCATCTTCTGATCGTCCATCCTCAATTATCACGAAGTATGAGCACGGAATCAGTTTTTATGCTGGTCTTACCCATTGGGCAGGTGGTATACTGGAGATCTTACCTGCGTGGATGATGGGAGGGCCGTCAGGCTCGTGCCGATTATCGCGGAAGTATTATCTTTCGTATAACTAGAAAATTGGGACGGTGGAAAACGAAATGGGTTATGAGAATAGACGTGACGGTGCCCCGAGGCAAATGACGAAAGTCAAATGCTCCGACTGCGGCGCAGATACGGAAGTACCGTTTGTGCCAACAACTGGTAAGCCAGTCTACTGTAGAGACTGCTACCAGAAGCACCGAAAATACTAGGCAAACATCCTAGGACCGATAATGACGGGAAATTCCAGTTTTTTTTATCAACCGTTTCGTGTGCGTCGTCTTATGTGCGGGCAGGAGAAACTAAACTCTGGGACAATTCTTCTTGTGCAAAGGAAAAATTTCTGAACTGTTCGTTTCAAAACCACACTTATCGCACACGAATCGTTGTCCTTCTTTCTCGAATCTAGACATCATACCTCAACAACGTCATCAGTGATCAACGACCAATGCTTTATCGGTTCTCCTCCCTCACCCTCGAGCCCCGGCTTATGTGTATTGGTACATTGGCGGCAGAATGATCGGTTGGTGGTCACTTACTGCCAAAATCTCACTCATTTTCAGGTTAGACTTTCAAAAACCCCATTTGTACTACGCGTAGTTTGTCGGGTTTCGATGTGAATGAATCGTCCATTCTAATTATATGTCACACAACTACCTGTCGTAGTTTTAATTGGTGAAATTGATGCAGAAAATGACGAAGTCTACAACGACAGGAATTATACTGCTCTTAGCTTTAGCAGGGCTTCTAGCAACTACGCCACTAACATCGGCACAGAGCGCTAACGGTTCCTTCAACCCGCAAACGCAATTCCCGATCGGTTCCACAGTAACCGTCACGTCAGTGTCCGGTGTTGGAGGAGGAATGCCGTTCTTCAATCCAGGCATGGGTGGCATGAATGGTAACTGGACTAGGGGACAAAATAAGCAAGGTAACTGGACTAAAGGGAATGGTAACTGGACTAGGGGACAAAACAACCAAGGTAATTGGACTAAAGGAAATCGAAGCCACAGCTGGGGACAAAATAACCAAAGCCTAACGCGAAATTGGAATCAGACAGGCCCACCGTCTTTCAACGCGTCACTAACAGTAACCGGTCAAGTGACAAATGATACTGCAAATGGTGGTATTATCTGGACTATTACGAGCGGTTCAATCAATGAAAACGGAACCACCTTAACCATAACTAGCGGCAAGGGTGGTATCGGTAAACTAGATCGAATACTGATGGGTGGAAACTTAACAGATTCTAGCGGTCACAGTTACAGATGGGCCTTGGGAGGACTCGCAGTCATGTACAACGGCACCGTAATCGCCTCACTCAACGGAGTCAGCGGCTACAATCCAAACCCAGCAACACCAACAACCCAACAACCATCACCCGCAAACAGAAGACCAACAGGCGTACAACTAAGCTTCATCGCCACCGTAACCTAAAGAAACCATCCTGAAACCAAACCCTTTCCTTCCTTTTTTCATTAATGCGAATATCCACCGACGGTAACGATGGCAATCCCGCTAGACCAATCGATTTTCGTCTATCGACTAATTATTTTGTAGAGCTGTTCGCAAATCCTTTATGATTGTTTCAAAATGTTCGGAATCGGTCATTATGCATGTTTCCTTTGTCAACCCTGAGACTGTACACCGACCTACTGGGTACACACATGTGGTCTCGGTTGAAGGACCTGGGAAGATCCTGTACGTTTCGGGGCAGATTGCTAGAAATCAGGAAGGCGAAATAGTTGGGGTCGGTGATGTGGAGGCCCAAACAAGGCAGGTCTACGAAAACCTGTTGTCAGTTCTGAAAACGTTGGGCGCGACATTAGCAGATGTCGTAAAGCAGAACGTCTACATGACACGTCTCGATCAGGTTGACAAATTCAGGAAAGTCCGCGACGAATACTTGCCTAAAGATCGTCTTCCTGCAACCACCCTTGTGGGCGTGACCGGTCTCGCTATGAAGGAATTGCTCATCGAGATCGAAGTGGTAGCTGTGCTGCGATAGAGAAATTCATTGAATTGTCGAAGTTGTGTTACACATGTGTTACACATGGACTTGTGGAGTGGACGGTCGACTCGTAGGTGGTTGTGGTTATGGGTAGTTTACTTGCAGGTTTATGTCAGTGCTGTGACTTACGGATCCACTCGTTCCTGTAACTTGTAGCGTGAAGCTTCCGGTCGACGCTATTGAGGTTGTTGTGAAGCCGACGGATGAGCTACCCACGCCGCCGGCTGGCGGTGTCACGGTTTGTGGGAGGGTGATGCTGATGCCTGTAGGGGCGTTGCCGACCCAGGAGGCTGAGAAGGTTACTGGTGAGCTGAACCCTCCAACCGAGCTAACGACCACATTCGTCGACCCGCTCAGACCCTGGATGACGGAAACCGCAACCGAACTTGGCGCGATGGCAAAGTCTGGGGCGACGGCTGCAACTGGGGCTAGGACGGATGGTGTTGCGGCTACTGTGACGCTGATCTCAGTTGAATGCGAAACCGTTCCACTCGTCGCGGTGAGCAGGAGCGTGTAGCTGCCTGTTGAGGGGAAGTTGCCAGCCGTTAGCGTAAGGGTTGAGGTAGCTGCACCATCCGTAGGAACAGTCAATGGGCTGGGTAGAGTGATGCTGACTCCTGCGGGTGTTGTTCCAACCCATGACGCGGCTAAGCTGACTGGACCGTTGAACCCGTTGATGGATGAGAGGGTTACCGTGCTGAACTTCGCAGCGTCAGGCGTTAGACTGATCGTGGCAGGAGTGGGTTGAGTGATGAAGTCTGGTGTGACTCCAGACGAGATTAGAGGGCTGCTTGGGGTTACGTTCACCTGCAACGTAGCGGTATGCGAGATTGCGCCGCTCGACGCCGTCACCGTAAACGGATAGGTGCCCGGCGCCATGGTGCCCGACACAAAGATAGTCAACGTAGGTGAAGCCGTCCCCCCAGCCGAAGTTTCAACATTACTCGGCCCATTAAACGAAGCCGTCACACCCGCCGGTGCGGAGAAGGTGAGTGTGACTGGGGAGACGAAACCATTCACCGAGGTCAGGTACAGATTCAAAGAACCGGACGCCCCCTGAGCGACTCCGATGCCGGTCGTTGAGAAGGCTACTGAAAAGTCACCGTTATACTCGATGAACCCCCAGGAATTAGCCTGACACTGACCCGCAGCATAGCCACATCCATTCCCGTAGGGCGCCGAACACGCATCCCACCTAATTCCCGAACCCCCAGAATTATCCACCAGGTTAAGCGCGTAAACTGCACCTGGAGTGACAGGGATGCCACTTGGGAACTGTACTTGAAGCCAGTTACCGTTGGGTTGGCCGAAGAGGCTTGGGACGGTAAACGTAACCGAACCCACCAAACCACCCTCTATCCCATTCACACCCGCAATTCCATTAGAGATTATATTAGCAGTCATCGACGTAGCGAAATCATTGTCGGATTGTAGGTTGAGTGCGAATCCCACAATCGAAGACTGAGTTGGAATGAACGTCTGCCCAGCCGGAGCATGCACCCCAACACCGTCCAAGTAGGAAGCCCCAATCAAAGAACACTGCTGATCAACAGCTGGAACTGGAGCCGCACTAACACCACCCACAGCCAAAAACAATGAAGCTACGATTAGAAGTAAGGCTGCAGAGGCTAACGTCGGTCTGACATATCGAAGTTTCGCCATCTCAAATCACAGATAGCCATAATGTCACCAACCAAATTATCCATGACTACACCATTTCCACCTCCACACCCACAATTCCACCAAAGTACATTAACCGAAACCCCAAAACACCCAAAGCCCAGAAGAATCAGGGCAAAGGTTGAAAATTCCCCAAACTACTTAGTCTGGTTCGACTGGTTTGACGAAGTTCTCTAACAAAAACAATCGAACGGTCTCGGCAAAATGTATCGTGGATCAAGGGACGCCGGCAACTGCCGACAGGCTCACGGAACCCTAGTTGAATTCAAATAGATCGCGGTAAGACGGATTCCTGTTCATCATTGATTGAAATAACGGCCGTCGAGCCTCGGTCGAACGCGTCGAGCATACAGGTCTTAAGAGTTGAATCGGAATCCGCGATTCGTTCGAGGTTTGAATCATACCTTCATGATGAATCATCCTTTGGTCCCGGATCAGCCACTACCGTTCTTTTCCCTTTGACTGAAGCCCAGGTTTCCCTGTTTCTGAAGGAGCTGAACGCAAACAAGATTCCAGTTACTATCTCTGGAGCTAGAACCGGAATCGTAGGCGGCGCCGTACCAATCGGAGGAGCCATCATCTCATTAGAGAAGATGAACAGAGTCTTAGGGATTAGATGGAACGAATCAGCACAAGAATGGACTCTGATCTGCCAGCCAGGTATCCGACTCAGCGAACTACAAGAGCAACTCGCCCGAAAGAACTTTGGGAATGACACGACTAATCCAGTCGACTCTGAATGGAAAGATCTGTCGAGATTCCTGAGGGAACGTGCGACATACTTCTACGCTCCTGATCCAACCGAGGAGTCCGCGTCGTTGGGGGGAACGGTAGCTACGGACGCTTCTGGAGCTAGGACGTACTTCTACGGTCGTACCCGGGCGCATGTCCGTGCAATTCGAGTCGTCCTTGCAACCGGAGATGTTCTTGCACTCCGCCGTGGCCAGAATCAAGTTGACTCGACGATGACCATCGAGATAAGACACCTTGACGGTTCAACGAAGCGAGTTCCTTTACCTACCTATACTCGACCCAACGTAAAGTGCGCTACAGGATACTTTACGCGGGAGAAAATGGACTTGATCGACCTTTTCATAGGATCAGAGGGAACTCTGGGAGTAATTACCGAGATTGAAATTGCCCTGACCGTTGCTCCAGCCCATGTTGCTATGTTCCTAGCTTTCTTTCCCTCACAAGATGCAGCAATTGGCTTTGTGCAGCATGTTCGTTCTTTACGATTCACGCGGGAACCTTTGACACTCCACTCCATGGAGTATATGGACTCCAACTCACTAGGTTTGCTTCGTAATCTCGTTGAAGAGAACCAATTGCCCACCGGCATAAGGTTACCCGCGGACAAGACTGGGACGGCGATCCTTTCTGAATTCGCGTATGACGATCCAACCGAAGCAATTCGCCTCTTGCAGGCTCCATTAGAGAAATTTGGTTCATCGCTGGAAACCGCTGTTAGTGGCTTGGAAGAACGCGACCGAAAATCCCTGAGAACGCTCAGACACGCGATTCCTGAGGCCATCAATAAGATCGTCGCACGGAGAAAAAGCAACATACCGGGCATGCATAAGATAAGCACCGATACTGCGGTACCAAACAATAAACTCGATTTTCTCGTGAGACAATACACAGAAAGACTGAGCGCGTCTGGCCTTGAGCATTACATGTTCGGACACATAGCCGAGAATCACCTCCACGTGAACATTATACCACGCAACGCAGAGGAGTTACCCAAAGCCGAAAAATTGGCCGAGGAATTAGCGCGAGAAGCTGTAGGAATGGGTGGAACAGTTTCTGCAGAGCACGGCATTGGCAAGCTGAAGAGAAAACTACTAAGTATCCAGTACGACCAAGAGGCCATAAGTCAAATGCTGAGAACTAAGATCGCATTGGATCCTAACATGATTATGTGCCCTGGAAATATCTTCACCGAATCAGAAGCAAGAAGCGTTGCATGTTAGGACAGTCAGGTTAGGATGCAGCTCACTCAGCGATTAACAATGAATCGGGTTTTTCAAGGGATTATTTCGGCACCGTTGTATTTTGGATACTCAAAGTCATTTTGGTGAACTCTGCCGCTCTCTATCAGTGATTTGATTTCTGGGAGCGCGTCACCGAGTGCTGCTATCATGTTCATGACCGTGCTGCAGACTTCTCTGAATCCATTAGCCCCCCAAAGTTTCGTAACATTTGCGTAGAGGCAACGCCCCCCACAAACCGCAAAAATTTCACATGACGTGCATGGCTCGGACACGAACACAGTATCCTTCAGTCTGCTGATCGAGGCGTCGCGGATGTTGCCTAGGTAGAAGTCTTTCATGCCCGCCATGACTGGGCAGGGGGTAATGTTTCCGTCAGTTTGAATGTTGAACACACACCAACCAGATCCACATCTCAGATGGCTTGATCCCCCGTTAAGCATCGATTGCATAACACCTACGAACGGATACAAACGCCAGACCTCTCCGGAGACCTTCATTTGATCAACCCACGCACGGATCAGCCTCCTAATTCGCGGGTTGTAGTTGTCTGTAGCCCACTCCAAGAATCGGCGTTTCGGATAATCGTTTTGCCAGAACAATGCGTCCAACTGCCAATGGACAGAGGAAATCGGCAAATCGTTCTGATCAATGAGTACCAAAACTTGTCTGTCGATCTCAGTCTCCTCGGTAACTGTCATTCTCGCAACAATCTCACCTGTGAAACCACGCTCTCGAATTGCCTTCAGGTTACTGACCACTTTTCTGTACGTTCCTTTCCCACGGTTATTGTCGGTGGTTGTTTCGTCGCCGTCAAGTGACACGAAAATTGAGTCAAACCGATTCAGATATTCTGACTCTAACCTGTCCAATAGTAGACCATTGGTTTGAACAACGAAGTGGGCGTTTGGAATCGCATCCATGGTCTCCCTCATTCTGCGAAGCTTGATGAGAGGCTCGCCACCATAGAAAATTAGGACTGGGTCACTGTCCTGCTCAAGAAACCGCCGTAATAAGCCAATGTCGTAGTTCACAGAGGAAGGAACTGAATAGTCAATTGCTAGATCATGGAAATCGCTTCCAAAATCGTCGCACGACTTCTCATAGCAATACTTGCACCTCTGGTTACAATCCGTGGTTAGAGTTGCGTAGAAATTCATTCATCCTCATCCCCCATAGCTGCCCACACAGAAGCACTCAAGCGTCTCCATTGCTCGGGGTCTCTCTAATCTCGGTGTCGACCGGTTTCCAGTCACCATCAGCCTAAATTCAGATAACTTCGGTCTGATTTCGACATCAATCGAATACCGCAATTAATTGGGTCAAACCTGAAGCGCTTTATGAACAACAACTTATCGAGGCACTATCTAAATAGCGCCACTGTTGCCTTCTCTGCTAAGGAAGCGCCCAGTCACATTGGCCGGGGTGCACGACCAAACCCCAAGCAAACACCACGCGGTGACAAAGCGCTAGATTACCATGAGCTGAATAGAAAGGTAGAGAAATGCCGCGTAAAATAGCACGATATGGTTGGGTTCGTGATCTTCCAGACCAAAGAGATCATCTCTACGCTACACCTCCTGAATTTCTACTCAAGCTCCCACCTAGTGCTGACCTGCGACCGCAGTGCCCTACCGTGTACGACCAGGGACAACTTGGAAGTTGCACCGCCAATGCCATCGCGGCCGCGTTGGAATTCGACCAGATGAAAGAGAAACAAGCGAATGTCTTCGTACCATCGCGACTTTTCATCTACTATAACGAGCGGGCAATGGAAGGCACTGTAAATGAGGATTCAGGCGGCCAAATCCGAGACGGAATCAAGAGTGTTGCGCAACAAGGAGACTGCCCCGAAACCCTATGGCCATATGATATCACGAAATTCGCAGTTAAACCTCCTCAACAATGCTATCAGCAAGCTTTGAAGTTCAAGGCAGTACAATATCAGAGGCTTTCGCAGATTCTTAACCAACTAAAGGGATGCTTAGCTTCCGGCTACCCGTTTGTCTTCGGCTTTTCTGTGTACGAAAGTTTCGAAAGCCCGCAAGTAGCCCAGACCGGCCATGCTCCGATGCCCGCACCCACGGAGAAATCCATTGGTGGACACGCTGTTATGGCTGTTGGCTACGATGACTCACAGAACTGGTTCATCGTAAGAAACTCTTGGGGCGTCGGATGGGGCATGGAAGGATACTTCACCCTCCCTTACGCATACCTGCTCGAGCAGAATCTAGCGAGCGACTTCTGGACAATTCGCGTAGTAAGCTAAAGAACACGCCGTTTGAAGGATTACAAAACCCTTAGGTCCAAGAACGAAACATCGCACCTCTTGTAACCAGAATGACCGTGCCAACACAGAAATTAAACGTGAAGCTCAAAAACGAATTCTTGATTGAATTACCGTCTAATAGAACCACGGGACATAAGTGGGAGGCCAACTACGACAAGTCACTCCTTCAACTTTCAAGCACAAGTTACAAACGCGTCTCAGAAAGTACAGGAGGTGGTGGAACAGAGTCCTTCAGCTTCATACCGCTCGAGAAGGGAATAACGCTGATTCGAATGCTCTACAAACGGCCCTGGGAGAAGATAAACGAGAGAGATATTCTATACGAGGTCACAATAGAAGACTAGAGCCAGCCAACAACGCACCATGTATCCGACACCAACATAGTCCATAAAATTGAGGGCAACATGAATGGAAGAGGAGATGGAGATCACAGGCAAGGAGCTTAAGCGCCTAATCGAAAGTGGAACCCAAGTCCGCCTAGTTGACGTTAGAGAAAAATACGAATACGATTTCTGCCACATAGAAGGCAGCACGTTAATTCCTATAGGTCAAATTTGGGCGCGTGTCAACGAGCTTAATCCCGAGAACGAGTACGTTTTCTACTGCCACGTTGGAGAGCGAAGTGCATGGGCGGTCAACCTCCTACGTCAGCGTGGATTCAAGAAAGTAAAGAACCTCAAAGGAGGCATCGATCAGTGGGCAGTCGAGATAGACCCCTCGACGCCACGATATTAGAATCGCAGTTAATGCAAATCTCGACTAGTTGTGCAATAGGCCAATTCTAGTGGTCCTCTTTTTCTCACTCTGAAAGGCAACCCTCGCGCTTGTGGACCATTTGGTCCTCATTTCAGCGTAATCGTTGACTGATTCAGCAGTCATCTGAAAAGCCCCGCCTCGAACTAGCCTATGCGTTCTAGTTGCCAGCTCGTACAGCCGTCTCACGAGCAGCCCGTATGTCCTTGGCTCGTCTCTCTCACTAACTTAGGAAGCATGTGGACCTACCCCTCGGCCTTTGCGTTACGCGAAATTCCTGACAATGTCTCCAGATTAATAGTAAGGCATTCAGCTCATGCAGCTAGGTTTGTTCTGTGCAGGTTGCGAAGAGGGTTGAAGTTTCAGGTCGAAGGCTATGCAACTGCCCTGAGAATCATCTCAACTGTATGACTGCGAAGGAATGGGTTAAGGCTCAGATAGGTGTGTGGGAGGTTTTCTACGAAGGGCGAGATGTCCGCGACAAAGGAATCCATCCGGCTGTAATGCCAATTACCTTAGCTCGGAAGGTCATTGAGCTGTTTACGCATCGCGGGGAACTGGTTCTCGACCCATTCAACGGGATAGGAACCACCCTCATTGCTTGCAATGATCTTGAAAGAAACGGTATCGGTTTCGACATAAATCCCACGTACTGCCACGTCGCCAAACAGCGTCTCTCCAAGAACAAGATCGCCAGCAAAACGAAACAGGTTGTGATCTGTGACGACGCTCGAACCATTCCAGAGTATTTGGAACCCGAATCTCTCAGTCTGATCTTTACCTCGCCGCCCTACGCAAACCTGTTAAACCGAGTTCGGCTCAACAAGAGTAGACGCGGCGATCTCAGAAGAAACAAGCAGTTTCTAAGAGTTGAGCAGTACAGTCAAGATCCAAAAGACCTAGGAACGCTTGAAGTCGAACGTTATTCGGAAGAGATGAAGGTGATCTATGCGAGGTTACTTCCTCTCCTCAAGCCGCGCGGTCATGCGGTTATCAACGTTCCAGATATGTGGTGGAAAAGCGAAAGATACGGAAAGAGAATCCCCATTCACATTAGCATCTATCAATCCCTTATCGAAGCAGGCTACCAGTTACGTAATACGATCATATGGGACCGAACGAACATAGTGAACAAAGTCGGAATATTCGGTTGGCCATCCAACTACATAACCATGGGAACGACGTTCGAATATCTACTTGATTTTTGGAGGGCCCCAACCGATTGACACGAAAACGCTACGTATCATGCTGAGTGGCAGTCACAAGAACTAAGTAACCAGAACACCGAAACAAATCCGAGGCTTCGATTTGAAGCTCTTAATCGCTGATACTCTACCACCATCCCACGTTGATACATTGCGCAAAATTGTGGGCGAGGTTGAATACGATCCCGACTTGACTGAGGGCTCGTTGGTAGATCGGATAAAGGGAGCCAAGATTCTAGTTGTAAGGGGAACGAAGGTTCGATGGCAAGCGATTGAGGCCGGGGAAGATCTGGAACTTATTGTAAGGGCTGGAGCGGGAACGGAAAACATTGATATGGCCGCAGCGTCGGCGAAAGGAGTTTACGTGACCAGCTGTCCAGACAAGAACGCTGCCGCTGTTGCTGAGCTTACCTTTGGCCTATTGATTGCAGTTGACCGAAGAATCCCAGAGCAGAACGCCGCCTTACTGGAACGAAAGTGGAAGAAGTCAGCCTTCCAACATGCAGACGGTCTCAAGGGGAGAGTATTCGGCGTCGTAGGAGTGGGCTCTATCGGGCGGGAAGTGATTAAACGCGCCAGGGCGTTCGACATGCGCGTAGTCGCATGGTCCCGAAGCCTCACAGATCAAAAAGCAGCAGAACTAGGCGTCACCCGAATCTCCTCAGTCGATGAACTCATAGAAAAATGCGACATCATCTCCTTACACGTCGCTCTCACCGCTGAAACGAAACATCTGATTTCATCAGAACGAATCGCGCGAATGAAGCAAGGGACCATAATAATCAACACAGCTCGCGGCGCCGTCATCGATAACGTCGCGTTGGCGGAGGCTCTCAAGAATGGTCGAGTCCGGGCGGGGCTTGATGTGTACGAGAGAGAACCTGGGCAGGGACAGGGAGATTTCGCGGACGTGCTCGCTGGTGTGCCAAACTGGGTTGGAACCCACCATGTTGGGGCTTCGACTATGCAAGCACAAACGGCGACCGCAGACGAAACAGTTCGAATTATCGAACATTATGTAAGGACTGGGGATGTTGAGAACTGTCTGAATTTTGCAAAGGAGACTTCAGCATTATACGAACTAATAATTCGGCATTACGACAGGATTGGCGTGCTTACCAGGATTCTAACAGATCTGAGGGAATCAAGAGTGAGCGTGCACGAGGTTCACAATGTAATGTTCGAAGGGGCGAACGCAGCGGTGGCACATATTCAAATTGACACGTATCCGACAAACCAAGTGATCGAGAGCATCTCCAGCCGAAAAACCGAGATAATCAGCCTAAGGATAGTGAAGCTCCAACCTACTCTGAGAGAGACTCCAATCACCGACGCTTAATAGAATCGCGAACAACGATAGTTATCTTCCATGTTCAATACCAAGCGCTCTACCCTAAACCCAGCTGACAAGCTGTGATTGAATTTTGACAAGAGCATGGCGCGTTGTAGACAAGGGGATTAATGGCAAACCTTTCCTTTGGAAAAAACGAGCGAAGAGCAAGTATGTCATGATTGACATTTTCACTGCGCGTCCCAAGCGGTGCTATGCAGTTCTCGCGTTTGAGACAAATCCAGTTTCGAGAAGTGATTTGAAGGGGAAGCTCATTGGAATGGGCTGCGCCAAAGGACCGAGGGACTGGATTGGTGCATATGAAAGAGCGCGAGTAATTGCGGATCGTTATATGGCTAGAAACTCAGCCTAGCCTCCATATCTGAACGGGAGTGGTCTTGGTGGATTAAGTGGAAATGCGGAATTTTCTCCGTTGTAGATGTTTTCTCCAAGCCCTGTTAAATACTTGCATAGACCACATATGCTTTCGTTAGGCTTTTGATGGAGGTGAGTTGAGATGGCGAAGAAACGCAAGGTTAAGATGAAGTTGGGTACTGAGCACGACAAGAACATTAGACAAGAGGAAATGGTAGCATAGGTCTACCCTGTCTGATGTCTGTGCGTCCCGATTTTTCCCTTTTTGGTTTCAATAACGGGCTGAGTTGTTCGAATGTTCGGATTTACCCTAGGATATTACGCTTACCGCTCCAGTCCCAAGATCGTACCGGGCGCCAACCAATTCGATTGTGCCTTGATCTAGGGCGTCAAGGATTATTTGACTTGATGATTTCAGGTATTCGACTTCCAATGCTACGTTTGCCCTCACCGAGTTATCCAAGAGGTCGCCTGGTTGCGACTCTGCTTCGATTACTGCCGGTTTAATGGCTTCAACTAGCGTTGCGATTTGGCCTTCTGCGTGGCCGTTGGTTTGAAGTGTCTGGATAGTTGCTTTTACGGCTCCGCAGCTTTGATGGCCCAGTACCATAATTAGCTTCACGCCCTCCTCGACGGCGAATTCGAGGCTGCCTTGGACGACGTTATCGATAACTTGGCCTGCTGTCCGCGCCACGAAGAGGTCCCCTAATCCCTGATCGAAGACAATTTCCGGGGGCACCCGAGAGTCTATGCATCCAAGAATCGCTGCCCATGGTTGTTGACCTTGGGCGACCTCTGCCTGTCGTTCCGCTGATTGATTCGGGTGAATTGGTGAACCCTGCATGTAACGTGCGTTTCCAGCCATCAGATTGTTCAAGGCATCGTCGGGCGTGTTTACCGCAGATTCGGGTGGTGGCAGGGTTTGTGATAGGATCAGGCTCTTGGTTGCGTATCCTAGTACAAAGCCGCCAGCAGTAAAAGCTGATGTAGAAACGAATTGTCGTCTAGAGATTTTACCCATTTACAAGTCCTTGCAGTTCAATGACGATTGAGGCTGAAAAGACTTTGGCTAGAGCCTTCGAGCTGTCTTGTCACTTTTGTCTTTGCTTGTGACGAATGCGTCGGTACTTGGTTAGCCCGGTTAATCGCTTATACCAATATAGATTCGACACCAGAATAATGACGACTGCGGTTGCAAAGAGTGCTAGAAGGGTCGTGTTCTGTTCTCTGAGAGGGATGAGCGGTTGAAGTTCGCTTAGTGCTGCGTTGACGTAGGTTAATGCGTCGTTGATCTGTCCTTTCGCGACTGTGTACCAGCCTAGGTCGAAGTTCTCTTGGGCGGCGGCCGCGAGTTTGACAGCTTGGTCATACGATGATGTGATGTTCTGGGGCAGAGAGGTTGTGTTGTTTCCAGTCATCTGGTCGAATTGCGCAAGAGCCTGCGACGCCTCATACGAGCTAGTATTGAAGGTTAGATAGCTATCAATGGCAAACGCTCCGAAGGCTATGTCTCCGCCATACCTGGGTTCGAAGCCTATGTTCGGCCACCAACTCCACGCCATCTTCATGAATGTCGGGCCGCGACTTGCCATTTCATAATTGATGAGGTTGAAGTCTATGTTGAAGGTTTTTTCGAACCATGTCGGTTGTTGGTCTCGAATCGAGGACGCGTTCTTCATGCCTTCTTGGACGAAGGATACGATGCCCGCGTTTTCCACCTCACGCATGTCGGGTTGGTAGTATTGTGGGTAGAGCCCCCACCAACTTGAGATTGGATACTTGATGATCGCTAGGGCCTGGAGCGGCACAGGGGCTTGGTCGGGGTATCTCATCTGGGTCAGCCAGTTGGCCGCGAGCAAGGCTGAGCTGTAGTAATTACCGTCACCTGTGAGTTGTGAGAGCATTAGGAGCGCTGGTATCGCGTAGGATGCACTCCATAATGATTCGGCGACGCGCCAACCGAATTCATGTTTTTCCGTCTGGTAACCATAGTAGAACCCTCCTACGGCCATGCTATCGTTCGCGTATGTGTGGTTCCCCCAGTTCGTTGTGGTATTCGTAACTTGGAAGCTGAGAAGCCAATCGGCGTATTTTTCCGCTGCCGTCAGGTACCGCTGATCTCCTGTTATCCGGAAGAGTTGAGTCCAAGCTAGGATCGTGAAGCCAGCGTGATTCGTGGAAACGCTGTTTGTATAATGTGTCTCATTCCACTCATAGGGCAGTGCACCATAGACCGGCGTGTGCTCCCATTGGGGCCCGACGAATTGTCTTGACAACATGTACTGTCCAGCAGCCTCAGCTGAGTTGAGGTAGGTCTCGTTTCCAGTGAGCATGTACAATTCCGAGAGAACCCACGCTGACTCAGTGGTTTCGTACATTCTCGGTTTCCAACCTATCGCCCAGTAATATTGAGTGACTGGGAAAGCGCCAGCATACTGTCCACTATGGATCTGTGTTCCTACTAGCCAACTACCATAACGGTTGAGCATGGCGAGTGCGGCCTGGTCGTGTGTCAGTCGGTAATATGCGATCAGGGTTGTGGCGATGGGGTTTCCGTGTTCAGCGGCGGGATAAATCGCTTGGAGCGTAGTTTGATCGTCTTCACTTCCATAATTACCATTGACACCAGCCGAAACGCTTGCCTGTTCTGCCCAGAATCCGGAATTATCAACGGTGATGTTTTCTCCATCGGCGGTAAGTACAGTGTGGGCGGGGGTTGTGGTTCTTGTACCTGGTATTTGGGCGCCTTGGAAATATCCGTAGTAGACGTTGAAGATTTCCAAATATTTCGGATCGCCTGTTTCTAGGTAAGCGTCGAGGGCAGCATTGGCTCCTTCACCCGCGTCGTGCCCTCCGATTAGATATGCCAACTTTTGCCGTTGTCCGCCGGCGATGCTTCCCACTCCAGCAGTTATGGTCCCATTCGCAAAGAAGTACGGATCCAAGCCCCAAGCTCGTTCATCTTGGTATGGTATGCCCCACGAATCGTTGAGAGGGGTTACTTGGAATGAAGCGATCCAGTTTGCAGCTTCCAAACCGAGCTTCGCATACTTTGTCTCCGCTTCAGATGATTGAGTTGATAGAGCAGGGACAAGAGACTGGTTCATCAGGATGGCTATCAGAATGAGGACGCAGAAGTAATGGGTTAGAGAAGTCAGGCTCTTCAGTGAATGAAATGACCGTCTCCCAACTTGTGTTAGTTCCGTGGGTGAGCCGCTGGATTTTTCTTGAACCATAGAGGAACTAACCTGACCAATTCAATTTCGCCTCAGCTCTTTCAACCTTCTCGTCTGCTACTCCTTAACGGGGATTCAACGCGATCAACAGTTGTCGACGATCGTTTTGAGACGCAAAGTCTTACAGTTCGTCTAGCTATAATGCTCGTTGAGGTTGATCGCTATGAGTCAAGTGGGCAAGTCGCCGAGTGAATCGTATGTTACGGTGACGAGGATCATGTTACCCATGGATGCCAACCCGTTGGGTAATGTGTTTGGTGGCAGGATTCTCAGTTTGATTGAGGAGACCGCGTGGTTGGCTGCAATTAAACACGCTCGATGTAACCTCGTAACCGCTTCAATAGACCGTATGGATTTCCTAGCTCCAGCCTACATCGGGGATATGCTTCGCTTAGAGGCTTCAGTCAATTACGTTCACAAGACCTCAATGGAACTTGGGGTTCGGCTAGAGGCCGAAAATCCCATCACCGGCGAGGTAAGGCACGCTGGTACATGTTTCTTAACCTACGTCGGCCTCGGGAAGGACAGAAAACCAATGGTCCTCCCGCCACTGACACCAGAGACTCAAGAGGAGAAAAGGAGGTGGAGGGAGGGCGAGGAGAGACACAAGGACAGGCTTCAGAAGGCCGGCAAACCGCATTGACGTCTGAGTCCGCGGTTGCCTCATTGCGGTTGGGTGGCGTTGCAATGCGGGCAAATGCTCGTTCCTAAGGGTAGCTGTGCGCCGCATTGTACACAGGAATGAAGTTGCGGCGCAGGCGCTGAAGATGAGATTTGTTTCCATTCTGATCTTTCTAGTTCCTGCCGAGTCTGGATGGTTTTAATCAAATCCCCTCTAGTCACAATGCCTCGTAGCTGTCCGTTCTCTGTAACCAGAAGCCTACCAACCTTCTCACGTGCAATCTTCTGTAAAGCATCCAAAGCTGAGAGGTTAGGGGGAGCGGCCACTGTGCGTTCGATGGGTATCATCGCTTGTGCAACAGTTTCAGAGCCTCTGATTTCTTTGGGAACAGCGCGAACGCATTGCAGTGTTATCAACCCAAGCAGCTGGCCTTCCCTGACAACTGGGTAGCCACCGTGTGGGTGGACAAGGAAGTAATCAGAAACCACCTGCTGAACCGTAATGTTAGACGGCACTGTTAGGACCTCTCGTGTCATAATGCTCGCTACGGTCACTCCACTGAGCGTTTCACCGACGAGCGTCTGTCTTAGGCTGGTTTCTGCGCCGGACTTGATGAACCAACCTAACACTACAATCCAGATTCCGTCAACGAAATCCCCAAAAATTATCGCTACGAAACCACCAAGCATCATGAGCAGTGAAAGGACTTCGCTGACTCGGGTTGCAATTCTTGTTGCGCTGATTAGGTTCTTTGAGTGTTTCCATAGGCTCCCGCGGAAGACGCGGCCTCCGTCAAGCGGGAAAGCGGGTAACAGGTTGAATGCACCGAGTACAGCGTTGATTAGAGCGCCATATCCAACTGTCGCCGTTATGATAATTGGTAGGTGAGCTTCCTGTCCCATATACCAGATTGCACCGAGGATGCCGGCGATGAGGAAACTCATCAGCGGGCCGGCAGCAGCCATCCGAACCTCTAAGCCCGGGTCCCGCGGTTCCTCCGTCATCTCAGAAACCCCGCCAAAGAAGAAGAGTGTTATTCTGGCGATGGGCAGCCCATTCTTCTTCGCAATATACGAATGCGAAAGCTCATGGATCAACACGGAAACGAACAAGACGATTGATGACGCGATTCCTATGGTCCAATATGTGAGCTCGCTAAGCCCAGGGTATTGATGGGGCATGTAACCATAGGCTAAGGACCAAGCGATTAGAAGGAAAACAAACCATAACGTGTAGTGTATCCGCACGGGGATCCCCATAATTTTCCCAAGACTGATCGACATGGTTCCTCACGCGTCGAAGAAGCTGGCTGTGCAAAAAGCCTTCTTAGGTTCTATAATCCAAGTGCAGACTTACGTCTCAACTAAGGGTTGCGAAGATGCCTTGCTGGTGGAGAGGTATCCTAAACGGATAGCTCATTGAGATGATATGACATCGCGCAGAGTTTTGAGCATGAGATCGATGTCGGCCATTTCTATGTAACCCATGTTTCCGATCCTGAAAGTTTTCTTCTTGAGCGGCCCATATCCTTCCGCCAGCTCGAACCCATTTTGCCGCATCCTCTCATAAACGACACCGCCCTCCATGGTTTTTGGTGCGTTGATGCAGTTCACTGTAGGGCTCTCGGAGCCTTTCTGTGGGAAGGTGGATAAGCCGATCTTCTCGATCCCTTCGCGAATTCTCCGGTTTCGTTCCTTGTACAAGTCGAAGTACCATTTCTTTCCGCCCTTCTGTTGAATCATTTTCAGTGCGATATTGAGCCCGGCGATTTGTGGTATGACTGAGGTGACTGGTGTCCCATGGCCTTTCTTCTGGTCTTCTTCCCAAACTTTGAAGTCGAAGTACCACCCCTTGTTTGTAGCCGTCGCGGAGAGGTTCAGCGCCTCTTCGCTTACGCTGCCCATCCCCAAGCCGGGGGGAACGCCGAAGCATTTCTGTGAACTTGAAAAGCAAACATCGATTCCCAATTCGTCCACGTTAATGTCCGTGCCGCCCATTGAGCTGACGGCGTCCACGAACAGTAGCTTACCATGTTTCTTGACGGTGGTGGCTAGTTCTTTTAGTGGGTTGATGAGGCCGACACTTGTCTCATTGTGGGTGAGGGCTACGGCTTCAACATCAGCGTTTTCCCCCAGCGCCCTATCCAACTCCACTGCCGATATGGGCTGGCCGAGGGGTGGGGCTAGCTTCACGAGCGTTATCCCATTGGATTCTGCGACTTCAGCGAAGCGTTCGCCGAAACTTCCATTTATGCAGCACAGCATCTTCTTCCTCACACAATTCCTCACCGACGCCTCCATGAAACCTGTTCCAGTACTGGTGAACAGGAAGATCTCTTTTTTCGTCGAAATGAAATCCTGTAAAAGTTGAACGGTTTCATAATGCATCGTGAGGTACTCTTTACTTCGATGGCTTAGCATCTGCCTCCCCATAGCTTCAAGCACTTCAGGATAGCAGGCCACTGGTCCAACAGTGAATAACTTCACCAATCAGCACCGCATGCTGACGACTTCAAATATCGAACATAAAAGAGTGGGGTCGAATGCTCAAAACCGGCCAAGTACTGAGAAAACAACAATGCTCCTCTCTCTCCGTGCTGACTTTCGAATAGTCTGTGAATGTCATCTTGTGCTGAAAGATTAATGTAGAACGGACAAATCTTAGCTGCACCTTCGAAGTTCAAGGTGCACTTGATTGTCAGTTAAGAATGGAGATTTCGTACTCGCCGACTATACGCTACGGGTGAAGGAGACCGGAGAGACCGTCGGGACCACTCTAGAGAGCGTAGCTAAAGAAAAGAAGCTCTATCGCGGCGAGGAGCATTACGAACCATTCTTCATCATAGTCGGGGAAGGATGGGTGCCAAAGGGACTAGACGAGACTCTGTCGAGTCTGGAAATCGGCAAGGCAACCACAGTCGAGCTCCCTCCAGACAAGGGATATGGTGTTCGTGATCCGAAGAAAGTTCGACTTGTTCCGCTTCGAAAATTCGCAGCCGAAGGCGTAACTCCAGTCCCTGGTTTGCAAGTGAACATCGACGGGAAGACAGTCCAAGTTCGCTCCGTGGGGGCAGGCCGAGTTCAGGTAGACTACAACCATCCATTTGCTGGTAAGACACTCATATACGACATAACTCTAGAAAAAGTCATTGAAGCCGAAGATGAGAAAGTACGCAACTTAGTTCACAAACGGATTCCATCTGTGGACCAACAAAAGTTCTCGATTAAAATCGAGAATGGTAAGCTCCAGGTCGAGGTTCCAGAAGAAGCGTTCTTCTTAGAAGGTTTGCAAGTTGCTAAGCGTACGCTGACTGCTGATGTGGAAAAGTACCTGCCGAAGATGGAAACAGTTACGTTTCTTGAGACCTTCAAGAAATCTCCGGCGGCACCTTCCGACACACCAGCTCCGGTGGCACCCGTTCAACCTGCCACAACCACAACCACTTAGTCAACTAGACTAAGCCTACGTGTGATCCGCAGTCGAGAATAATCTACACTTCGACTTTAGGAACGGAATGGTTGCAAAATGGGTTAAGGCTGGCGGGCTAACGATGAAGTGTACTCTTGTAGCTACCTTATTCTTCGATCCCTGTTGATACTGTGCGTCTGCCACGAGTAGCTTCGCAGCCTCTTGGACACTCCAAAACCGCAGGCCGAACAACGCTTCCACCTGACATGATACGAGTGCCGTCCGCATCGTCTGCATCGGATATGAGTCTTCGAACGCCCTCGTCTTCCAAATGAGGCTGTTCCTTTCGTCAAAACCTTTGCGACCCCTGTAATCTGTTAAAGTAAGTAAGCTACCTCTTCGGAGGTGGTGATACGAGAACTACATTGTCGCCCCTGACAATAATCGTGCCAATGTTCCGAGTATTCTCAGGATTCGAAACGTCCTCCGCGTCTTCGAGGACCAAATTCATGTGCTGGTCGTAGCTGTAGAGTTTCCCACGTATAGTGCGGCTTCCTTTCAGTTCCACGAGAACGATTTTGCTAAGGCTCTCTTGGAATATCTTATCAGCGACTGCAGACATTGCTCTTTCTGACCTGACTTGTTGACGTAAGGTTTCCGTAAAAGAGGAAGCTCCAAATTAAAGGTTAGGCTACGTAATCTGCTAGGCAGTTTGTCTAGAAGACCTTTCGTATGAACTCGCGTCTATTCGCAAAGAGACGTTTGGACTGAAATCATTGCCTTCGATGCGCCGTCTCAAAGACAGAGAAGTTAAGGGGCTTCTTAGAGATTTCATTGGTCGCTATCCTGGAGTTGAAGAATTTCTCGTATCGGCAAAGAGCTTTGATGAACTTGCCGTTGATCAAGAGATGGTCTATTTCGTGGATAATTTGCCCTTGATTTTGCGGAGGACGATTGGTTTACTACCGTCATTGAAGTTCGAAAAATGTATCAATTCGTTGCCGCGAGTTGTTGTTGATATGGGTGCAGTGGCCCATGTCGCGAACGGCGCCGACATTATGCGCCCTGGAATCCGTGATATCCCTAGCAATTTTGCCAAGGGCGATTTGCTGGTAATCGTCGATGAAAAATACGGTAAGCCACTCGCTTTAGGCTTAGCCGAGGTAGAGTCGACTGAAATGAAGTCAATGAGTAAGGGCAAGGTTATCAAGAACGTTCATTTTGTGGGTGACGAGTTTTGGAACGCGTATAATAAGCCCAGTTGATGAACCGTTTTCCAGTGGAAATCGACGCAAATCACCTGTGAAAATTATGCCAAATTTCCTGGCGCGGAAGTGACAAACTCCGCACACTTCTCTCTCAATGTCCTCCTAAGTCTTTACACGTGCATGTTAGAATCCCCCTCTTTGGAAGCAAACGCTTAAACTGCTATCCACCGACAAATCGACCATCTAAACCGGTGGACTCAAGTTGATAGGCTCTAATTATGTAGGAGACGAAAGGTTTCCATTAGTTAACCCCTCGATTCAGCATCCGATCTATGTCAAAGCGTTCCCGCTTCGCGAACTAACTGACGTGCCGAGGATCAAGGCTGAGATAATTGAAGGAAACATATTGATCGTTAAAATCACCCCTATAGCAAAACGAAGTGTCGAAGAAACGAAGTCTGCAATCAGTGAACTCGTCGCATTCGTGAAATCCATTCAAGGAGATATTGCAAGGCTCGGTGAAGAACGAATTGTTATGACGCCACCGACCGTCAAGGTTTGGCGTGGAAGAGAAAACGTGCCTATGGAAGCTACGGCGACTGGCGCATCAGCTAACGAGGAAGCATAGCACGTCTCTTCCGCCGTGAACTGGGCGGTTAGCCTATCTCAGTCTCAATTTCTCAAGCAGATCGGGCGCTACTGTTCTTAGTTTCAGGATTCTTGAAACTTGATGTGCAAATAGGTCGGTCTTTCGTCTTTCTCCATGTCCCATTATTACTCTTGAAGGCCTAGGTGACACCCGCTTAAGGAAAGCGAAGAGTTGGTTTCTGTCGGAATGACCCGAGAACCCTTCAACTGCATCGACGCGTAGGTTAACCTTCAAAGCTTCAACTTTGCCATTTCGTCCCATCAAGGAAACTTCCCGAGCGCCATTCTTCAGTCTATTTCCTAATGTTCCTTCAACTTGGTAGCTGACGAAAACCAAGGTATTCTTCTCATCGGCTGCCATGTAACGGAAATAATCTATCGCAGGCCCGCCTTCCATCATCCCCGAAGTAGCGAGTATGATGCATGGTGGCCCTGTTGCGATCTTCTCGCGTTCAGAGGGGTGGTCTACGTTGGTGAAGTAGTCTGACTGGAATGGGTTGATGTCCTTGTATAGTATCTGTTCTCGGAGGTCGCGTGAGAGGTATTCTGGGTAGGCCGTGTGTATGGCCGTGGCTTCGGAAATCATGCCTTCCATGAATATCGGGAGTTCTTTGATTTGCTTGTTCTTCATGTACGCGTTGAGGACGAGCATGATCTCCTGAGCACGCCCTACAGCAAGTGTCGGAATTAGAACTCTGCCGCCTTTCTCAGCTGTTTCATTCACAATCTTTGCAAGTCTACCCTCCACTGTCTCCCTATCCGACATCACATCATCGGGCCCACCATACGTACTCTCCATGATCAATGTCTCAGCGCGCGGAAAAGAGCAAGTAGCCGGCTCAAGCAACATTGTCCTGCCGAACTTAAAGTCGCCAGTGTAGACGACATTGTGCAAGCCTTCGCCGATGTGGAGGTGAACGATGGAGCTTCCGATTATGTGGCCTGCGTTGTGAAGGGTAAGTTTGATGTCTGGAGCCACGTCCGTTACGACTCCGTACTTGACAGATATGGTGTGCAAGACAACTTCCCGCACGTCCTTCTGGTCATAAGGCGGGTGGCCCCCTTCCTTACCGAAAATATCCAAGTAATCCAATTGCAGTAAAGTCATCAACACCGACGTCGGCTCCGAACAGTACACCGGTCCATCGTACCCATACTTGAAGAGGAACGGAACGAAGCCGCAATGATCGAGATGTGCGTGTGAGATAATGACGGCGTCTAATTTGCCGATGTCGAAATCATCTGAATCTATTCGCGGATAAGCGTATTGGGGAAGGTCCGCACCAGCGCTGATGCCACAATCCATTAAGACACAGCTTTCCTCTGTCTCCACGAGCATTGCTGATCTGCCGACTTCGTGGAACCCTCCGAGCGGCGTGAAGAAGACGGTTGATGTCTTGGATAACCTGGGACGGAAGATCCGTTCTCCAACATCGCGAAAAATCCTGCTCCTCTCTTCGCTTTCCGAGTGCAAGATGTGCCGGCTGCTTGCTATGATTTTTGATGGAAGCGGCGGAGCACGGAGAACTCTAGGCCGCCAACTCGTCGTCTTAATGATTTCTGAAAGTGTGGAACCATCCTTCCCTATAGCTAACCCAGGCTTCTTGGCTTCTATGACTACCTCGCCGAGGCTTGGGTCGAAGTTTATCTCGGTAATATCGGCCTCAGAGGGAACGATTCCCTTTATCAAGTGTTCAGCTTCCTTCTCTTTCAGTCGAATCGACGGGTCAGAGCGTACTACAACCCTCTTATGGAGCAGGTTTACGATTTCGGTAACGATGTGGCTCTGCTCAAGTAGAAGTCCGACATTCTTGACGTAGATTGCGAGGCGTGGCCCTTCAAATTCAATTCTTGTAATCTCAGCCTCTTTCGGCATATGAGTGACTATTGTTTCGCGTATCCTCGCCTGCGTATCATCTACTATTCTAGCCACTGCCGAATCAACCTTGAAGACTAGTTACTTAGAATTCTCATTAAAAGCGCTAATTTGCTTGAGCGGCCACTTTCTTCTTCTCGTCCTCGTCTAGCTCCCTGTACCCTTCCTTCGATATGACGGCGACATCAAAACTGTCACCACTCGCAGAGTCACGTTTCATCGCGGAAGTTACTGCGCGAACCACAAGAGGTATGGCCTCACTGATGGACATGCCCTCCTTGTAACCAGGCTCAAGTACACCATAAGCGACAGGTGATCCGGACCCAGTTGACACGAATTTTTCTTCGGTAACGCTTCCTAAGGGGTCAAGAGCGAAGATGTGTGTGCCTCCATCATCCATTCCGCCAATAATTGATTGAAGTATGAACGGATAGTATCGAGCAGAAAATAGTAAGTTCGCTGCTAGGCGTGCAATGGCGCTGATGGGCATGGGCAGCCCTTTTTCGTACTTGTAGAGTTTCGCATTTGCACGTAGCGTCTCGACAACGTTCTGAGCATCTGCAACGCCCCCGGCTATTGTCATGGCTACATGGTCGTCGATTTGGTAGACCTTCTTAGCTCTCTTGTGGGCTACGAAGGTTCCGAGTGTGGCGCGAGTGTCAGTTCCTAAAACTATCCCGTCACGACAGACAAGGCCCATCGTGGTTGTTCCAGTCAGTACGTATTTCGGCATATTGTTTTTCTGTTCGTGGTACATGAGTTTTCTTTCCCTCCGAAAACGAATTCCGGAGCACAAGGCAACGCGCAGGAGAAGTTTCTAGCGCGAATGTGTAGACCGAAGCGTGACAACTTAAAAACGTTTCCTGACTATGCTGGACGCGGCAACAATCTACCAATACTCCGTCAATAAATAGAGGAATCCAGAAACAAGAACTTAAAATGCCAGTCCACAGCGGCAATCTTGTTTCATTGTTGTGGAATGAAAATGTCAGCCGCTTTCCATCAAGAGAAGGAGTTGATGGATGAAGCTTTTAGCGAGCTTGAATCGGGCAGGGCACTCTCCGCCCAACTTAATGAGGCGTTGAAGAAACTGTTTGGAGAGCGATTCACTAACGGCTGGGAACTCGCAAATTCAAAGAAAGTCAGAAGATACGACTTCACTCCGAGCGGACGGGCGGTGTGGGTCGTTCAGGGTAGGAAAAACGAGTATCAGGTCATGCCTGACATACCCTTCTGCTATTGTGACGATTATTACTTCCGAGTAATGGATAAGAAGCGAGGCTTATGTTATCACATAATCGCACAACGTATCGCTGCGGCCCTTGGTAAGTTCGAGAAGATACAAAAGAATGATTCACAATATTCAACCGTCACAGATCGATGGCGCGCAAGAGATACAGATGGCAAATCGGACTGAGTAGTTTTTAAATGAGAATTTGCTCTCTAGCGACAGGCGGGCGTTAGGATCTTGACAACTGATGAGGCATGGGAACTGTTCCAGATTGGTATAACGTTCCTATCGTTCGTAGCGGTAATTGTAATCTTCGTCTATCTAGCCTATGAGAAACCTTCAGCATAAGCAAGTTGATTATTTCGCTGAGTACTGCACCAGATAGTTTTCGATGGATAGTAAAGCGAAGCGGGCTGGAAGCCTGCACCGTATAGGGTGAATTGGTTGATGGAGAATACGTTCGCTCAATTGCATAGGCCCATCCGTGCTCACTTGGAGAGTGTTGGTTTAGAAGAGCCGAGCGACATACAGAAAATTGCCATACCGCCTATACTTGAAGGCCGAAACGTTCTCGTAATCGCCCCCACCGGCACCGGAAAAACGCTTGCCTCCGTCCTCCCAATCTTCAATATGTTTCTTGAACGTCGGTCTGCAGGCGAAACGAAAGGTATCTCGATTCTCTACGTCACTCCGTTGAGAGCACTAAACCGGGACATTGTCCGTAGGCTTACGGATATTGGTAGGGAATTGGACATCAAAGTCCAGGTTAGGCACGGAGATACCACCATGAGCGTTCGCGCCGCGCAAGCAAGGGCGCCACCCGAAATGCTAGTTACGACCCCCGAGACCCTGCAGGCAATCCTTCCGGGTAAGAGGATGCGTGAGCACCTCAAAGGTGTCATGTGGGTTGTGATCGATGAAATTCATGAACTTGCTACTGACAAACGAGGTATCCAGTTAGCGTTAGCGTTAGAACGATTGGAATACCTGACTGGCCGTAGGTTTCAAAGAATAGGGCTTTCCGCTACCGTTGGAGAAGAAGAAAAGGTCGGTCAGTTTCTGGTAGGGACAAACCGAAGCGTGACGGTTGCGAAATCAGGTGAACTACGACAAGTTCAGATTGGGATCCAATACGTCATCCCCAATCCCGAAGACACCAAAGATGCCGAGAGGTTCGGATTACCACCAACAACCATCGCGAGATCGAAGAGAATCGGGGAAATAATTTCAGACAAACGTTCGACATTAGTTTTCACAAATACACGCGAACAAGCAGAAGCGGTAGGGTCGCAGCTACGTGCCTTGAAGCCGGATTTACCCATACGTGTCCACCACGGATCACTCTCACGCGAAATTCGCGAAGAGGTTGAGAAGGCGTTTCACGACGGGTCGCTGAAGGGTGTAATTTGTACCTCTTCACTGGAGCTGGGGATGGATATTGGCAGAGTCGAATACATCGTCCAGTATATGTCCCCCAGGATGTCCACGCGCCTAATTCAAAGAATCGGCCGAAGCGGCCATACTTTACGAGGCATCGCCCAAGGAACGATCATAGGCGCATGGGCCGACGATCTTCTGGAAGCTGCCGTGTTGGCCGCTAACGCCAAAGCCTCGAGAATTGAGAAAACAGTAATACACGACAACGCGCTCGACGTATTGGCACATCAAATAGCCGGCATCGCACTCGATTTGAAGCGAGCCAAACTCTCCGAGATCTATGAGATTATTCAAAAGTGTTACCCCTACCGCAACTTCACAGGCGAAGAGTTACACGATTTCGTAAAGTTTCTCGACTCAATCAGAATAATCAGACTCATAGACGATGTGGTATCAGCCCGTTTCCCGAGAACCTTCCGCTATTACTATGAAAATCTCTCAGTCATCCCTGACGTGAAGAGATTCGATGTCTTCGACTTCTTCAGGAAACGTCGAATTGGCACCCTGGATCAAGGATTCGTGTCCAGGAAATGTAAAGGGGGCACGATCTTCATCATCCATGGACAAACCTGGAAGATCATCAACGTAAACGAAGAGAAGCTCTCGGTCGAAGTAGAGCCCACCGCTCCCACACTCGACGCGATTCCGAGCTGGGAAGGAGAAATCATTCCCGTCAGCTACGAAACCGCTCAAGAAGTCGGCAGGTTAAGAGCCTACATAGCTTCGATGATAGATCAACCGGAAGAACTCAGAAAGCTACAGCGACAGCTCCAACTTAGCGAAGACGCCCTTGTCAAGATTACTGATACTATAAGCGCCCAACTGAAACATTCACAACTACCATCAGATCGGCACATCATTATCGAGAAATTCGAGAACTGCATTATCCTGCACGCGTGCTTTGGTAGTACGGTTAACGACACACTCGCGATGATACTCGCCTCCCTGCTGAGTTCGAAGTATGGAGTGAACGTAGCAACCCAAACCGACCCATACCGAATAGCGCTCATATGCCCCTTCAAAGTTGAACCTGAAACCGTGGCCCTTGAAATTCTGAAATTCACGCCGGAAGACGTTGAGAAGGTTTTGGTGGAAGCCCTTCAGAATTCAGATCTCTTCGCATGGCGACATTGGCACGTAGCCCGACGCTTTGGTGTCATAGAGAGGAAGGCCGACTACAGATCAAGCCGAGGGCGGATGCTCGTCCGTGCGATGAAGCAGTCACCGGTCAACACTGAGACCCAAAGAGAGGTTCTACTCGAAAAATTCGACCTATTAACTGCAAAGGAGACCGTTGTCAAGATCCTTGATCGAGAAATTGCCGTCGACGTAGTCACGGAAAAAACCGGCACGTGCTCCCCGTACGCTACACCAATTGTCGACAAGATAATCCCGCATGACTTACTCAGGCCTGTAGTCCCCTCCAAGTCGCTGACCGAAATTGTTCGAGAGCGACTCCTATCAGAAACGGTCCGGTTGGTCTGCATCTTCAATGGCGACTGGGACGCCATAAGAGTGGTCGACCAACTAAATCAGAAGGTTCGTTGCCCCAAGTGTGGGTCGACGCTCATCGCTGCAACCTATACAAGGAATGATCAACTCTTGAAAGTGGTTCAGAAGAAGAAAAGAAACGCTAAGTTGACACCGGAGGAAGACCATGTCTGGAGACAAGCCTGCTTCAGCGCGAGCCTCGTCCAAACAAAAGGCAGAGAGGCGATCGTTGTTCTGAGCGGACGAGGCGTAGGCCCAGCAACCGCGACCCGAATTCTTAGAAGGGTTCACCGGACCGAAGAAGACCTATACTTAGACATACTCAAAGCAGAACGAGAATACGCGAGAACCAGGTTGTTCTGGGACTGAGTGGACGCACTCAGGTTGGCCTGGTCAGGAAGTCACTTTCAACGATATCGACAAGTGATCAGGATACCGAGGACGTCCTAACTCTTGGTATTCTTCTTCGGTTAATGTAACGATTAGACGCGGCGTTCCAAGCTGCTGTCCAACGCCAGGTAACTGTGTGAGTACCCTTTGAACAGCAATCGTAACTCCAGCCATTTCGCGATCCATATCCAGAGGCATCGTAACTGGGCCCTTGATCGTATCGCCCAATGTAACCTGCACCATAGGCCTTCCCTGCGAAGATTGGATAGGAGTAACGACTAGAACGGTTCCTTCGATTACGACATCCGCCAAGGCTTTTGCATCCTAATCGCTCGTACTCAGTAACGAGCTATTCTAACCTTACGCCACTTTGTAGACGAGATCGTTCTCTCGGACCTTATCTGCAACCTTGAGACCGACCCGCTGCCCAGCTTGAGCGAGGGGCACCTGCTTGTGTTCTACCTCCATCGAGTCCACGGTCTGCTCAACTTTGGTCGTACTGCCTCGAATCACTATCTTATCTCCCTGCTTAAGCGGTGCTGACAGTTCCACGATAGCTACGCTTGCCTTAGAGTAGAAGTGTTCGATTCGACCTACCTTAGTATAGGGCACTTCCATAGTCGCATCAGTGAAGATTACGCTGCCCAACCTTGAATCCGTTGCGGTTCCTCTCGCTAACCTAGGCGGAACGGAAGATGGTTCCCATGTGTGATTGTGTCCTGTTTCGCGAGTATCGGGGGTGAAGATATTAATGTGCGTCCCTGCAAAAATGAGTACATTGATTCTTATGCCCGCTGAAAAGGGCGACGAGAGGATTTAGCCTCTGGTCAACTTTCTGGAGTGAATTTGCAGTAAGGCGAACTACCCTTTGTCCATCGTACAAACTATAGTGGAAGACATACTCTCCAAGCGCCGCGAGCTTTCGCAGGAACAAATTCTCGCCTTGATCGAAGAGAAGAAGCGGGAAGGCCGCGGATTGCTTTCAGACGAAGGCGCGGCGAGGCTAGTTGCAGAAGAGCTTCTCATACAAACTCGCGGTACAGACCTCGGACGCATGCAGGTGAAAGACCTCGTCTCCGGATTGAACGATGTGACCATCTCTGGACGGATCCTGATGACGTGGCCACCGCAACAATTCCAAAGACGGGATGGAACACCAGGACGCGTCATGCGGATTGTTCTCGCAGACAAGTCTGATCGAGTTCGCTGCGCGATATGGGACAGACACGTCGACGTACTCTCTCGAACGGATAATCTGCAGGGTAGGGTAATGAGAATTGGCCACGCCTACACGCGACAGGGGCTCTCTGGAGACACGGAAGTTCATGCAGGTGACCGAAGTAGCATACAGATTGATCCCGAGGACATGCCTAAGTCTGATTTGCCAGAATTCGGCGATCTATTCACACCGCTCGGTAAACTAGAGGCTGGCGCAAGCCAAGTGAATGCCGTTGCAATTGTTCAGTCGGAACCTAGGTACTACAGCTTCGCGAAGGAAGAAAGAACGGGGAGTGTACTTCGCGCAATAGTCGCTGATGAGTCTGGAAGCATTCCACTCGTTGCTTGGAATGAGAGGGCTGAGGAATTAAGAGAACTAAAGAACGGGGACATAATCCAGATGATGAATGGCAGAGTACGCCTCGACAAAAACGCCAGACTCGAGCTACATGTGGAGAGTAGAAGCCAAATTCAACTTCTCAAATCTGCGCCCGACTACCTCAAGATCCCAAGCGCTAAACCCAAGTCCTACAAGATCGCAGACCTGAACGATCAAACAGGTTCAGCGGACATTCGCGTTAGCGTTCTCGCTAAAGGATTGCCTCAGGAAATCAAGAGGCCGACCGGAGAGTCTGTCAAAGTGGCAAGGCTCATAGTCGCAGACGAGTCCGGAATCGTTTCCCTCTCTCTATGGGATGACAAGGCACAACTCGTAAACGACTTCGAAGAGGGAGACATCCTTGATCTTAAGGGCGTCTCGATCCGCGAAAGAATGGGCGAGGTTATGCTAAGCCTAGGTAGGTCAGGCGGACTGCAGAAGTCCTCGGAGAAAGCAGTAGGCGTCAGGCCTGCTACCACCATAAACGCCCTTCAACAGTCGAAAGGGCTCGTTATCGTGGAGGGCTCAGTAAGTGATCAACCATTAGCCCGACAGGTGGTCACTGAAAAAGGTGAAACGATAAGCCTCTCCTCATTCACTCTTCGAGACAGCACGAGCTCCGCCAAGGTCACATTCTGGCGAGACCAAGCCGCCGATGCGCTAAAGCTTCGACCAGGCGTGCGCGTGAGAATTCAAGGGCTCAGGGTACGGACAGGGCTGACGGGAGAATTCGAGCTTAGTTCGATCCCTCTCTCCCGCATCGAAGTTCTTGATGAGGTTGTAAGGGAAAGGCCTGCTTGGGAGGACATACGGCACGTCATTGCTCTCGAACCAGGGTTAAGCACTTGGATAAAGGGCGTAGTGCTTGAGGTACCTGAAGATTCCAAGCTAATTGCCGTATGCGAAACCTGTGGCTCAACGTTGAGAGCTTCGGAAAATGAGTATACGTGCGAAACTTGCAAACACCCACGACCTGGAAGGTTCGTGTTCACGGGGCGAGTGCGAGTAGATGACGGAACAGGCTTAGTGGATGTAGTTTTCTCTGACATTGATGAGCAGGCACTGCCAATGTTGAACCTCGCTGAGGCCAAGCATAAGATGGTTAGTGATCACGAGTCCCAGGTCGTGCTGAGTAAAGGAGAATTATTGGATGTGGTTGGAAAAGAGATCGAAGTTTACGGAGTAGCGAAGCAATTAGCTGGGAATGGCAAGTTTGAGTTAATTGCCAAAAAAGCCTTGCTGGCAAGCACACCCTAAGGCGGCAACGAGTTTATGTTCCATGAAAAACCAACGTCCATGTATTCCGAAAATCTAATAACCTCTTGCACCAGCCAAATAGCACGTGGAAATCGGACAACAAAATGGAGATTATGCAGTCCGTATGACGCCGCGTTTTTTCTTCTTATAGATTAAGCCAAAGATTCCGAGTAGGTAGACCATTTGTCGCTTCTCCGAAACGTTATCGGCCCCCACCCTAACCTAGGGGACTACATCAATAATATCAAAAACCAAACTGTGAAAGGGACAGTTAAGAAACGCGTGCAAGAATACCAACCCAATCGTGTGGTAATTGAGAAGTTCTCAAGTTTAACAGATCGATTCTTCTTTGTTGTTTTCGCCACAGAATGGAACGCGGAATGCAGGGCACAACTACCGAATCTGGCTAAAGTTTTCGTTGCGGCGAACAACGCTGCCCTGAACATAAAGGTGATAGATTTTGATGAGAACCGGGATATTGCTGATGAAATGAGAGTTCTGCGAATACCCACCATAATAGTTCACGATCGGGCATGGCGTGAAATTGGCCGATTCGTCGAAAAGCCGCAACACGGCGGCACCCTCGAAGAGGAACTGTGGCAAATCATCGAGAAGAATTCACAGAAGGTACAGTGAACCTTCGCTGGGTAGTTATGGATACTTACACCTGCATCAGAACGCGTCGCGAAATCCGCGATTACCTAGACAAACCAATCCCCAACGAAACCGTCCAGCGAATCCTAGAAGCAGGTCGCCTAGCCCCCAGCTCGAAGAACTCCCAACCTTGGCACTTCATAGTAATTAAAGACAGAATGACGCTCAAGAAGGTCTCTGAATTGACGCCCACCGGCGCACACATCGCTAAGGCAGCAATGGCCATCGCCATACTAATGGACGCAGCAAAGCTTCCTGAGATCGATGGAGCGCGTGCCGTCCAAAATATGGTACTCGAGGCATGGGAGATGGGAGTCGGTTCATGTTGGGTCACCAATTTCTATGATGACGGAGTGAAAGATCTGCTTGGCGTTCCTCAAAGAATGAAACTGATTACTGTCATGCCGTTCGGTTATCCCATCGAACTGAAGACGAAACGTAAGAAGATCCGTAAACCGTTAAGCGAAATTGTGCACAGCGAGAAATTCGGCCAACCGTTTAGTACGTCGAAATCTTGAGCACACCAGGGATCTTGAGTAATTTCTGGAGCGTCGTGCCGCTGGGTTCCTTCTCAACAACCAGGGTAAGCTTTGGTTCCGGCGTAAGGTCGGGATCGTCAGCCACTGCTTGTCTGATGGCGATGTTTTCTTGGGCAACTAAAGCCGCGGCCTGCGCTACGACTCCAACGGTGTGAGGGTCGGCGTAGATTTCGATTACACTGTATCCGAGAAACTTGGCGGCATCGGCGAGGAATGGGCCTGCGGGTTTGAGCTTCTCAAAGACGGACTTGAGTTCTGGGTCTGAGGTTATGAGTTGTGCTGTATCCCTTACAGTTCGTCGATCTACGTCTAGGTATCGAGCAATCTTGACATCCGAGAGTTCGATGCCTCCACAGTATATCTTGTTGCCTTCCTTGATGGACAACCCAAACTCTACTAGCGCTCTTGCGACCTTCTGTCTTCCAGGATATTCCTTGAGTCGATCTGAGATTTGCCTCCACATTCGCAGTCTAACCTCTGACGTACATATTTGTGCAACAAAGTCTTAAATGCTGCTATAGAGCTTCAGGGCGACATCAATAAGCAGGATAGTTCACCTATGAGCAAACCAGGTTCCGTCGATAAGGAACATGCCGTCTACCTTCCCCAAGATGAAATGCCCGACCACTGGTACAACATTCTCGCCGACCTTCCTGAACAGCTCCCTCCGCCCCTTGACCCACGAACCCTCAAACCCATGTCGCCAGAACCATTACTGCGACTCTTCGCGAAAGAACTCGTCATGCAAGAAGTGGCGACAGAGCGCTTCATCAAGATTCCCGACGAAATCTATGATGCATACCTACGCCTCCCCCGCCCAACACCATTACTTCGAGCGAGGAGGCTGGAGAAGTTTCTGAACACACCCGCTCAGATTTACTTCAAATGCGAATACGTCAATCCCGCGGGTAGCCACAAGTCCAACACCGCAATAGCCCAAGCCTACTACAACATGGCCGAGGGAACAAAACGCGTCGTAACCGAGACCGGCGCAGGACAGTGGGGCTCCGCGTTAGCTATGGCTTCAGCAATTTTCGGTATGAAATGTAGCGTCTACATGGTTCGAGCAAGCTACGACCAGAAACCCGGCAGAAGGATCATGATGGAAACTATGGGAGCCGATGTAGTTGCTTCACCTAGCAAGAACACAAAATACGGCAGAACCGTCCTCGAATCTGACCCCAACAACACTGGCTCACTTGGCATGGCCATAAGCGAAGCCATAGAAGACTGCGTCAGCCATGAGGATACAAAATACTGCCTCGGCTCAGTTCTCAACCACGTCCTCCTGCACCAGACAATTATTGGAGAGGAGGCGAAGAAACAATTCGAAATGATCGACGTTACTCCTGACATAATCAGCGGTTGCATCGGCGGCGGATCAAACTTCGCTGGATTTGCATACCCATTCATGGCTGACAAACTGAAAGGAAAGTCCGAAACTGAATTTGTAGCTTGTGAACCGAAAGCTGTCCCATCAACAACCCGCGGGGTCTACACATACGATTATGGAGACACCGCCGAGATGACACCACTACTCAAAATGTACACCATTGGGCACAAGTATCTACCACCCCCCATCCACGCAGGCGGACTCCGTTACCACGGCAAAGCACCATCGCTCTGTTACCTGATCAACAAGGGTTACATGAGGTCCGTCGCTTACTCACAAACCGAAGTATTCGAAGCCGCACAAACCCTAGCACGAACAGAAGGCATGATAATCGCGCCCGAAAGCGCGCACACTTTGAAATACGCAATTGATGAAGCCTTACGATGCAAAAAGACCGGAGAGAAGAAAGTCATCGCGTTCAACAATTCCGGGCACGGCCTACTCGACCTTCAAGCATACGACGCCTTCCTAACCGGCAAGCTCCAAGACTACGAACCAACCCACATCGAGGTCCCACAACTAGTCCAATGATGTGAGGCTGCCGAGTGAGTTTCCACCTGCTCCTCCGATAGCTATGACCTAGTCAAAGGTCAGAAGTTCTAATGCCGACACTAACGCTTGTCTAGAACGAATGGGTACAGTCATCGAACTTGGTGGGCCGAAGGGACTCTCCATCATGTGATGATGGGGCTATTCGTCAATCGCCTCAATTCTGGACGATTACTCCGGCGAAATCGAGCCCCACTTAACTGATAATGCTTGTTGGTTTGCGCAATACGGAGGGTTCATTCATTTTTGCGGTGGGTCGGAATCGAACCCCCGTACTACCTGTGCGGGGCTGGACGAACACCGGACCCTTGTCAGAGCTCGGAGTTTTCTCGTCGGACAATTCGCTCACATCCACCCTATTGATGGATCTTCCACTAAACCGCTAGGGCGCTAACCAACAACACCGAGTTCAAACCCGGACGCCCGCACCAGCAGAGTCTCGATTTTATATCCGAGTCGAAGTCGCCCGTAAAGGTGTGATAAGCATGGTGAGTGAATTCTCTGAGAAGCAGAAGGTCTTCATTGCCAGCCAAGGTGTTTTAAGATTCAATTCCTTGACGGCTGATGGCCAGATCCATAGCGTGCCGCTTTGTTTCGCGTTCGATGGACGCAATTTCTACGTTCACTGCGGAAACACGGGCGCGAAGAGATGGCGGAATCTCAAGAAGAACAATGTCGTCTCCGTTGAACTTGATTCTTACGTAGACGATTGGTCTGGTAACAAGGGGCTGCTTGTCTATGGCAAAGCGGTCTTCCTTCAACCGGGCCAGGAGGAACAGCGGAAAGGCATTTCGCTTCTAAAAGAGAAATACGTTCAGTACAGAGAAAAGTTCAAGCTTAACGATTCCACTGTGATTGTAAAGTTGGAACCATCCAAAATCATGAACTGGTTCCTCTGACATAAGCCTACGATGAAGCTATGGTCAACGTACGTGTGCTGAAGGGCATTCAAGTATCCGAATCATGAGGTGTTGGAGGTGAGGATTTGGACAAGGTAATATTCTTCGAAATACCAGCCGACAACCTTCCGCGAACAAGGAAATTCTACGGTACAGTTTTTGATTGGAAGATGAACGAGATTCCATCGATGCATTACACACAAGTCGGAACCGTTGAGGCTGATAAGCTCGGAGTACGGGGAAAGCCAAAGGAACCCGGCGCAATAAACGGTGGCATGGTGGAGCGGAGTGACTCAGTCAAGTCCCCCGTCATCTACATCAGCGTGGAGAACATTGACGAGGCAGCAGCAACTATCGAGCAGAACGGAGGCAAAATCATCCAACCAAAAACGCCCGTCGGAAACTTCGGTTTCGCCGCCTACTTCAGAGATACAGAAGGCAACGTAGTCGGGCTCTGGCAATTCACATAACCCACACCCAAGCAATCCTCTTCCCCTTAGTTTCGGTTCGTGGCGCACATGAAGTTACCCCATCGGTTCTCGTACCAAGCCAAGCCTGTCAGTCCTTACTGTTTCAAGCTCACGGTGAAGAAACCATCAGGCTGGTCTCTCTTCACCCCATTCGAAGTATACGAGAAAGAAACCCTATGGTCAGCCCTACACCTTAACGACGAACTGGTAGGCGTTAAACTTCGATCGCTTGGGAACACCGACCACCCCCACCTGAGAGTAGACGTGTTCACAAAGAAGTACGCGGCTGCGGCTGTGAGAGAGAATCTGAAGGATGGGTTGAATGACCTATTAGGGGTGAATGAAGACCTAGCCCCATTCTACACGCTTGCAAAGAACGACGCCATACTGAAGTATGCAATTGTAGACTTATACGGAATGCATGACACGTTTTCAAGTTCACTGTTCGCGCGGGCAACCCTCGCGATTCTGCTGCAGATGACCGGCATCAAGCGAGGTAACCAAATGATGAACTGTGTAATAGTAAATTACGGTCAGACGGCCGAATTCGACGGAAGACGCATCCGAGTCTGGCCAACATACGGACGCATAAGCAGACTCACAGCCAAGGAGCTCGCGAAAACCTGTAAGGTAGGCTACCGCGCCAAACGCTTAGTGAAACTGGCAAAGGTGATGTCAAGCAACTCCGGACCGACACTTGCTGAACTGAAAGCGCTCACGCGAGAAGAAGCAAAACGAGTGCTGATGGAACTGCCGGGAATAGGCGATTACTCTGCCGACATGATCAACCGCCCGGGAGGTTTCCCAATCGATGTCTGGTCAGCAACCGTGTTCGGAAAATTGTTCTACGGAAAAGAGCCAGAGAACAGCAGGGCAGCGGTTGAGATCGTGAAACGGGAAGGGATTCGTAGGTGGGGTAAGTGGTCGTGGATGGCTTTCTTCTACGTCGTCCAAGACCTCGAGAACCTATCCAGAAAACTCCACACTACGCTAAGACTTGAATGACATCCTCAACACTCAACGGCCTTGGCGCTAAGAGGGTAGGAGGTGCTGCAACAATTTCAGGAAGAGATTCTACCGCATCATTATCTCTGAAGAGGGGGGCTTGGAAACAGACTTAGGCCGGAAGGCAAGATAATCTCCGGCAAGAACGGCGAAAAGATCTCCGATGTTGAGTTTAGTGGCTCGTTAGTCGGAGGATATATCGTGATAGAAGCTGACGACTACGACAGTGCTGTTTCAAAACTTAAAGCATGTCCGATTTTCGAGAACGGCGGTTCAGTGGAGGTTCGTGAGGTACTGCCCGTGCAGGCCTAACGGCACTGGTAGTCTTGGTTGTGCTGCATCATCCACGGTTTGAAGAAAGCTCTTTCTAGATTTTCCTTGTGAGAGCGATTACCGGGATTACCCTCTTCGTCTTGCGCTGGTACTCCGCAAAGCCCGGATATAGAGTGGCCTGTCGTTCAAAGAGCCTGTCTCGTTCGGGACCTTGGAGATCATCGGCCTGTACGTCTATTGTCTCATCTCCGACCTCGATCTGGACGTCAGGATGCGCCTTGAGGTTGCGATACCAGTCAGGATGCATGTCAGCGCCAGCTTTTGACGCGAAGACCAGGAAACGTTCCCCGTCTCTAAGGTACATCACCGGATTCACACGTGGCCTGCCGCTCCGCTTGCCGATTGTGTGAAGCAAAAGCAATGGCGCGCCCTCAAAGTCGCCCCCTACCATTCCGTGGTTCTTCCGGAACTCGGCAATAATTTGTGCATTCCAATCGTTAACGCTACCGCTCATCAGGCTCGCCGGTAAATGTATTGGAGTGCAGGAATTTTGTTGACGGCGTTTGGGACAACTCGGTCACATCACGATAAGGGCATGTGCTATAGAGCGCTAAGTCTCAGTTTTTCGGCAGTCTTCACAGCTTTTGGCTTCATTCATTTTGCTTTTGCTGCCGTCGTTTGCGTCGGCTCGAGGAGCATCCCATTATTCGATACATATGGTTCGCAACATAGGTTACGGTTAAAACAACATGGCATTCGCTCTCCGGCCTTGAGCTTCGAGCATGTCGTCTCGATCCGTCGCCTACGCGTTTCCGGTTGTTTGGTTGAGCCTATCCAACGAATCCAGTCCCAGCGCATTTGGCGTAGTATCCATCCATAGGGCGTGTGCCCTTGGGGCGCCCGCGAGAGCGTTCTTCAAATCCGCTGGCACCTCGGGCTCTGGCCATTCTTTAGTCGGCTCAATCGCCAGCGTTACAGTGTCGCCTGCGTCTGCTCCAGTGGCTTCCCTTACCATCCGGTAAGAGCGCGGCTTGAAAGCGGAAACCCTTGATGGTTCCCTGAACCATTGTCATGCCTCGTGATGCGAGTTTCGCGCTTGCGCTCTTAGGCAGCCTGAGAAGAGTCCATGAGCCAATTCTAAACAGTTTAGCTTCAAAACGGATTGTCGACATATTTCCTTGCTTCTTTTCTATTAAGTCATAAATGTGTTTAACGCGGGACTCGAGGCCAAGGCTACTAAGCCTCAGTTCCGCACGTTCAACATTAAGGGTTCACGGATGTTGAAGCGGACAGTGATACAATCAAAGGAGTCTAATGCGGGGTTGTCTCTTTCGCTCCATCCCAAACCCAATCACATGTGCACTCTTTCTCTATGCAACGTTTTCTTACTGGTGAGCTATTTGCGAAATGATTGATGACAGGGTGTCCACAATTTTTACACCTCGCATATTCAACAGATTGGGTTTGAACGCTAGGCTGAGGAAGCATGAACCGCTGAGCCTGGAGGGGCGTTAAATGAGTTCGAACGTCACGTGTGGCGTAATTCAGCCGAAAACTTTCCTCATGATTTACAACCCGGTTTATTCTCGAACCGCTGTATCCACTGGAAAAATCCTAAGTTTCCTTAGCGCTTTTGTACACTTGGCCCTTGAGGTTGAAGTTGCCGGGTGAACTTCGCGATCGAGAACGTTTGATACGAATATTGAAGTTCGATACTCCGATTCTTTCAGGAATGCAAATCTTCCACAACTACGTTCGGCCTCACATGGCCCTTGACGGCAAAACGTCTGCCGAAGTCGCTGAAATACAGCTAAAAGGTAAAGACAAGTGGCTAACGTTAATCCAGAACGCTAAGTTCACCGATTCCCGAATTGCAGGTAGAAATGTTCCAATCAACCCTAATTAGGTAACTGGATACTTGCTTCTGTTGCGGGATCAGCATGCGTTCATCTCAACTTCGGCTACTGATCTTCGGTCTGCTGTTCACTGTTGGAGCTTTTGCGGTTGTGGGTTCACATCCTGTGATGGCGCAAAGTTACTGTTATTACAACAATTGGGGTCAATGGGTTTGCAGTAGCTACGGATACCCCTATGGCGGTTACTACGGCTACCCCTACTACGGATACGGCTACTCCCCATATTATCATCCAGGCTGCACCTACACCTACCACCCGGGCTACGCAACATACTCCCCATACTTCTGGTGGCACAACCCCTACTACACATATCACTGTTAAGCGATACTTAGCGCAGTCAATCTGGCTCATTTTCATTTTCCTGTTCAACGGGTTGCCAAAGTAAGCTACCAAATGTTTTTTGACAGTCAATTCGGCCAAACAAGGACTTGACAGGGCCTATGAGGTACAGCATCAACCGAAACTTGACAACTCGAATTTCTTGAGTCGTCAACCGTTAACTTGACGTTACCTTTTGTGGGGTAACGTTACTTTGTCGGTTGATACAGTCAGCTCACAGTAACATGACATCTACGTTTGGTCTGAAGGGTTGTTTACGTTTGTTTGGTGGGTTTCCTAAGAACTATCACCGATAGGACAATGGAGGAGACTACGAGCAGAAAAGAGAGCAAGCCGATTGTGTCCCATACCATTCCGTAAGGTTCAGGTAACGATAGTGGTGCAATGTTGCTCGGTTCGCTTGCAATCGCTGTAACAATTAGTACAATGAAAAGAAGCGATAGCCCCAAACAAAGCATAGCGGCAGCGCGTTCTTTCCTATTTTCGGACAAGTTGAGTCTCTGTATGTTTTCTTGCGTTCTCTCTTAAGCTCATTTCTTGTCTTTCCCCTTGACCTTAATACCCGCCTTCTCCGCTGGCGTACTGCCCTTCAGGCTTCATATGGTATAACGTTTTTCTCGTCTTACCGAATCCCGCTCATGAGTTTTACCTTCTATTCGACGCCATCAGCCCAAGTTGTTGCATCATGCTCATCACGACTGCCACGTACCAGTGTCCAATTTTTCTTGGAATCGATCAACGAACGCACAAAAATTATCCAACAACAAATTCCACGTCATGGAGCGGGTTGGCGTGCGTGCGCAACAGCGTTGCCACACACATCGCTACAACTGTAGTCTGACTCTCGCTCGCCGGAGCCGGAAAGCCGGAATGCTATAGGTACGCTGTGAAGTCAGATCTCTTGTTGATAGCGTTATTGAAAGGATAGCTCTGAACGCGAGGTCGTTTAGCTACTTATCTGGCATATTCGGCATTGCGACTTTCCACCTCAGCCTCGTAGCATACTTCGTTCTAGCTTCGTATGCACAAACACGAGATATTCGAAATGATCCTTCCGTTCGACTATCTCAACACATCGTGTACTACGCGTGGATTGGTTGTAATACGCGTAGTTTGTGAGGCTTTGATGTGAATGATTTTCCCAATCATGTTATAGGCAACTACACGTTGTAGTCAGTTGATGACGAAAATTGGTTCAAACATTCACGAAACCGCGTGGCTATGCGATACTCGGCATTGTGCTAATCATAGCAATCATCGGAGCGAACAGCAACCTCGTCTCGGCTCAGCCCTGTGAAGCTCAACTTGGCAATCCGGTAACGGCACTGCCACAATACTACGGTTCAAACATTCAAGTTACAGTGCCCGTCTCAACTACCTGCTCCATCTACGCCAATCAGCTATACGCCGTCGGCAACGCCTACACAGGCTACAACTCGAACATTGGAACCGCGAACACAGTGCTATACACAACATACGGGAACAGTTTCAGCGGACAACTCCAGTTTACCCTACCAGTATCAGCCCAAACGGTACAGTTCTCAGTCTCAATCTACAACGCCCAATCTGGGTATTATCAGCAATACTACGGCGGCCAACCTCTAGCAACAGCATCAATAACATACATGGTCAACCCAACATACCAAACCTACCCCACCTACCCAACGTATCCAACCTACCCGACCACTCCCACGTATCCGAGCTACCCCACCTACCCGACGTACCCGACCTACCCGAGCTACCCCAACTATCCAAGCAACAATTACTACTACGGTCACCCGTACTACAACCCATATCCAGGCAACTACTATCACCATTATTACTACAACAATAACCACCCACACTGCAACAACTGGAACAGTTGTAACCATCACTAGAGCAATAGTGATAAAATTGGTTCAGACACACGCGAAAACCCGTAACCTGACCTTACTCGGCGTTGTCCTAATCATAGCAATCATCGCAGTCGGAGCGAACAGTAACCTCGTCTCGGCTCAGGCGGCACCCTGTACGGCAGTACTCAGCTATCCAGTGATGCCCACAACGTACTCCTACTCCAACGTCCCAATCACAGTGCCCATGTCAGCAACCTGCACAACCAACTTCGGCAACCAACTATACGCGACCGGTAACGCATACGACGCCACCTCAAACGTCGCCCTAGGCACGGTGAACAGTGTTCTACAATCCACCGACGGCGGCACCACTTTCAACGGACAATTAGGATTCAACCTGCCCCCGGCAACCCAAGGCGACACAGTCACAATCTCCGTCTCCCTATACAGCAACCAGTACGGCGCTCTAGTAAGTTCAACCAGCGAGACATTCCAGGCGGTAACAGGAAACCAGCAAGTCCAGCAAGTCGTCACTACAACAGTAACCCAAGCATACCAATACCCGTACCAACCCCCCGTCTCAACCCCGTACTCATACCAACCATCGTACCCAAACCAGACCTCCTACCCAGACCAGACTCCGTACCCGGCTCCGTCATTCCAACAACCCTCACAACAGTACCAGTACAGACACCAGAATAGATCAAACCTGCTCGGTTTAATTGCGATCGCAGCAATACTCGCAGCCGTCGTAATCGCAACAGCAGGCCTAGTCGTGTGCGGACGACGTAGACAGCAACCCCCTTCAATAGCTTGGGTTCCAGTATATCCGCCACCACCGCCACCTCGATAAGCTTAGAACTACGTAACCGAAAATCCCCATCTTTTTTCATACCCTGATTCTATCAACCGTAGACTTCACGTTACCCGCAAAACGGCGGGGTGTATTACATAAGCGACCTACGTAGGGACATGAGTCTCTTCGCAAGAGTGCTCTTGCAACGGGCTATACCTAAAGAAAGAAAGGTTTTCTCATGTCACTCAACGCATCCTACACGACAGACGAAATAGCACCAATTTTGAGCGAAACCAAGTTGAGCAAATGTAAGGTATCTCGGGAATTTTGGACAATTGCAATACCAGCGAAGAAGATGTGATTTGTGTGGTGCGGGCATTAGAATTTGAACCGTAGTTCGTTGTTCAGAAAGTGTGTGTGGTATAGCTGGTGCGAGCGTCGCAAAACTGAAGCGTCATTTCGTGTTGGGATGTTTTCTTTAGGGGTGGGTTGGTTTTTGTCGACCCCGCAACGCGGCCGCAATGATGACAGCGGCCAATAGGATTACGCCTGCGAGTATGAGGAGTTGGTTTTGTTGGATCATACTCATCAGGTCGCTTGATGTTTGAGTTGTGGAGGATGAGGTTGAAGTTTGCGACGTTGCGGCTGCGTTAACCGTTAGAACTAGGTTGACGACATGAGTTAATCCTCCTCCACTCCCGGTTACTGTCAACGTATACGAAACAGGTGATACATCGCTTGGTAACGTGACCGTTAGCGTTGAAGCGAAGTTTGGAGTTCCAGTAGGATTGCTGAAGACCCCATTGGCGCCCGAAGGCAACCCTGAGACAGACAGTGAAACCTGCGAGTTGAAGCCGTTGAGCGCGTTAACGTTCACAGAGTACGATGTCGTCTGTCCCTGAAGCACAACCTGAGAAGGAGGGCTCACGCTAATTGCAAAATCAGGTGCAGCCGAAACGGTGACGGTGACGGAAGCGGTATGCGTTACTCCACCACCAACCCCAACGATAGTTAACGTGAATGTTCCAGGGGATACTGAGGGCGCCACCGTAACGCTCAGAGTTGAAGTGAATGAAGGTGTACCTGAGGTTGGGTTAAATGACGCCGACACTCCGCCCGGTAACCCTGACACGCTGAGAGCGACACTCTGCTGTGGTCCTGATACTGGGTTTACGGTGACAGTGTAGCTTGTGCTCCCACCCGGGGTGGCGCTCTGCTGGGTGGGTGAGGCAGTTAATGAGAAATCAAATTGCGCGACCGGTTGCGTTGTCGTTGATACCGCTGGTCCGACGTTGAACGTAGTGCTCATGACGTTATTGCTGGGGTTCGGATCATTATTCGTCGAAACCGACCAGGTTAACGTGTGTGTTCCCGGCGTTGCGATCCACGGGGTCTGCGTGTTTACAGTAGCCGGGTTGCCAGTCGGTCCGGGATAGGTGAGGGAGCCCCCTCCGCATGAAGCACCGTCAATTGTGCATTCCACATCAACACTCTGCGGGTATGAACCCGTCGTCGAGAGCGCCACCAACACGGCGCTGAAAGCTACTTGGTCACCAACTTGAGGGTTAGGAGGGGTTAGTGAGACTGACTGGATCGCCCAGTCGGTTGATACGGACGCCGGTCCAACCACTTGAAAGAGTTTCTCCCCTACATCAGCAGTCTTTGCGCCGGTCTCCACGAACGATACGCCTGCAAAGTAACCTCCTGGAGTGTTTATGCCGGGAGCATTCACCTCATAGTCCAACCCACCGCTAACTGAACCTGGCCCTGCCTGCCAGATCGGCGTAACGCTGAGAGCAGGCCGAACGAAAACAGTGGCCATGCCGTTGCACCCGACGTCCATGTAATACGAGATCACGAAAGGTGCACCAACCTGTATGGGTGCTCCAATAACATTTGCAAAAACTCCACAAGCTCCCTCCACAGTCTGAGCGAGCGTTACAAATGGGATGACGACCAAGAGTAGAAGCACAATCGTCGATTTAGCTCGCAAAATCTTCCAGTTCTCTAGATTAACCCAGATCCATCCTGAAATAAGTACTTGAGGATTTGCAAAGTTTCCTCTGAATTCCCCAGGGGCGGTATCACTGATGCGCGACAACGCAATTTGAACCATCGCTCGTCGTTAGAAAGTGTGTGTGTGCGCACCAGCAGACCCACACACACATCCGTTAGGTTAACGGTTCAAGGCCGCGCCCCCTTCGGGCGGTTTTGGTGGAGTATAGAAGAATAGGATACCAGCCGCTACAGTATTTCATGAACGCCCAGCTTCAGCGGCGTAAATATCGATAGTTTGAACGGCGGCGGTGCCTTGGGTATCGTGATCTTCCTCCGAACGCGCGACGAGCTTGACCAACAGATAACCACGGTTCCTCTCTCCCCCCAGTGAATACGCCAGGGCCAGAGGTGAAGCTAAGTCGCTCAATCCGGTCGGCTGCCATAGATTGTATTGCTCGAAAGTCGCTATTTTGCTCCGCGGATACTATCGTCACTGCGGTTCCTGTTTTGCCCGCTCGTCCAGTTCGGCCAATCCTGTGGAAGTAAGTATACGGATTCGGAGGAACATCATAGTTGATTATGTGTGTAACTCCGTCAACATCCAAGCCTCTTCCAGCTAGGTCGGTGGCAACTAGAATACGACTCTGGCCGCTTCGAAACGCCCTCATTGCTCCATCTCGTTGATGTTGGCTAAGGTCACCGTTCAGTGCTATGGCATCCTGGTTTCTCCCCCGGAGCGATTGATTCAACCGAAACGTGCTCCGTTTGGTTCGACAGAAAACTATGGCACGATGCACTTCTTTGTCCTGCAGAATTCTCAGCAGCGCATCAAGTTTTCTTCCCTGGTCAACTTGGTAGTAGTATTGACTGATCTCCTTAACGCTGAGGTCTTCCGGTTCGATCAGAACTTCGCTAGGGTTCCTCATATGTTTACGGGCAAGTCTCAGTACATCCTTGGGCATCGTTGCCGAGAAGAGCGCGATTTGACGTCTACTTCTAGTCTTAGTTAGAATGTGATCAACGTCATCAATGAAACCCATGTCCAGCAACCTGTCGGCCTCATCCAAAACAACGTACTGGACTTTGTCAAGGTGAAGGGACCCGCGTTCTATATGATCGATGATTCGGCCGGGTGTTCCAACTATAATCTGAGGGCAATCTTTCAAGGCGTGCATTTGAACATTAATTGATTGACCACCATAGATCGCAAGAGCACGCTTGCGAGTGAATCTACCATACGAGTTAATGTCGTCTGCTACTTGCATCGCAAGCTCGCGTGTTGGAACCAGCACCAGCGCCTGAATATTCAAATTCCTTTCGTCAACGCTCTCCAAGAGCGGTAGTCCGAAAGCTGCGGTCTTTCCAGTTCCGGTATGAGCTTGACCAATCACATCGGTTCCGCGCTGCAGAAGCGGAATCGTTGCTTCTTGGATCGGAAACTGTCGTTCGAATCCAAGTGCTTTGATAGCATCCATTATTTCTGGGCTTAAGCCCAGTTTCTCGAAAGTACTCATTGATTCTTTTCTCCTTATCTTCCACGTCGCGGGTCCAAGATGAAAACCGAAGACTAGTTCCGTCTTTCATTTATCGTCGGAACGAGATTTCGGTTGTTTCCTCAGACTTCGGCGACTTCGATCAGTTGCAGCAAGAAGAAGAACATGCGGTCAACCGTTGCAAATGACTCGTGCCTCTCGTTCTCGACAACCAACTTCGTGCACTCTCGCCATGGTTCAATATAAGGATACAAGTACATCGAAAGAATATCCTTGCTCTGAACTACGGCTTTGCCTGAATACTCACGAATGCAGCGGCGCCCTTAGAGAACAAAAAAGCCACTAATCGGACGCGCAACAATCCGACATGAAGGCAATCAACTAATCTAGTTTAGTTCCGGGTGCTTCTTCGTGTATCGGCAACCGCAGACTGCACAGGCGTGAAATCCTGAGTGAAATCGACGCAAATGATGACAAAAATCACAGCACAATCCTCGATGAGCCGTCCAATGATGTTCATGCAGCTGGTCGTTTGATCGAAATACCTCAGCTGGTTGACACAGTTTACAATAGTGGCTCATTGCTTGATTGACCTTTGGTGCAAATTAAACAAACGAGATTAGAAAACAATTCTTTCTCTTGTGTGCCCTCAATGGTGCGCCGCCCGTCGTCGTTAGTAAATGTGTGTGTGATATTCATGGTGCGGCCGTCGTAGATCGGACCGTCGTCCGTCGTTCATGCGGTAATTGTGTGTGTGCGTATGCTGGTGCGGGCATCGGAATTTGAACTCTTGAATTTGCGAATTTCCACACCAATAATGCTGCAATCATATTGCCGTTCGCTAAAACTTTCTTACCAATTCTCCCATGTAAATCCGATATTTTTCTCGCAGAAAACAAGCCGACAATAAACCAACTGAACACAATTCCAACAAAAAAAAACTAGCTTCCATGAAGAAAAAGCGAAACCAAACAGTGATGACAACATTATTTCAACCACTCCAATTAATTTTGAAATTCCCATGTAAAAGAACGAAAAGGGGGGAAAACGATAAAAAGTCAAATTTGAACCGTCACGGGGGCCGTCATTTTGTGTGTGTGAGTCCAGTGGTGCGCACACACACTAAAAACGCCTGAATGAACGGTTCGAAACTCTAGTCCGCTAATGGCCTCTCTATCGAATCTAATTCTTGGAAGCATAAGTGTAACGTCGGCTAATCTGGATTTGTTCAAAAATAGGTAAGAATCCTTTTGCGGTAAATACTCAAAACCAGAAGAACGCTCATTATCACGAAGTACGCTGGGAAGGCATATTGCGAGAACGTCCATACAGTGATTGCGGGGAAACTCGTGAAGCCGGCGAAGATTCCAACCAAGTACGGCCATGCTGATTCTGTTTCCGGATACTGCCACCCTTTTACAAGCGTCGGAACTGAGGCCAAGGCGTCGCTTAAAATTGCGAAAACAATCGCAATATCCGGATCGCTCGTTACCGCCCAGAAAACTACGGCCAATGCTGACAGTAGGCCGCAAGAGTAATCCAGTTTGACCAACTTCCAATGAGCTCCCTTTACAGCAAAGGAGGCAACGAAGATCAAGAGCGGGCAGAAACCCGCCATAAACACTGGCACAGCCGCCAAACCTGCGCCATCTGAAATCGCCGCAGCAAAACTAATCATCGGCGCGATAGCCCACAGCAAGTAGCTTACTCGATTCGGCTTCACAACCCCCTTCAACATCGACTTCACGTAGACGTATACAGCAACTAACAACGCTGCAGCCGACAAGAAAACCAGATACTGCAGCATGATCTCAATCATCACTGATTAGCTGACGTCATTGTCGTGCTTGTGCACCGCATGGTGAGCGACGTAATTTGAATGCTTAGATTGGTCGTTATTGTGTGTGTGGTACCAATGGTGCGCACACACACACTTGAGAATTGACTGAGCGCGGGTTCAAACTGTGGTCTACTTTGCGCGAGTCATCGTCGCGTCGTAGGTATTTTCACGAGTCCTCTCTACTCCTTCTTCCGGTCTCCAGCCGCCGGAGAGAACATTTCCGTCCTTGCTGAAGCTGCCCGTATACTTCGACCCTTCCGTCCAGTGTGTTACGACATCTCCCTGAACATCCCAATAGTAGCGAGCCGGAACCTCTCCCATGTTGGAGAAGACGTATGAGGAGAAGAGTTTGGTTGATGCATCGTAACCGACAATCTCCAGACTGCGAACCTTAAGACCCATAACCTCTATCTCCCCGCGTTGTTGAAGGAAAAATCCGCCCGGCAACCAATCGATAGTAACCCGTCCGCTTACGTTATTATCCTTCGAATCAAGCGTCCGACCTTCTATGATCCACATGCCAACTAGTCTTTCTAGTCGCTTTAACGCCGGGTTTGGTTTTGGAAGATCAACCGTCATATTGATTCATGAAGTTTCTCGCCAAGAGTGAATCTTAAGCCTTCCCGAGCATCCTCGTTCGTTCGATTTGTGTGTGGGGGTCTAGTGGTGCGGGCAACAGAATTTGAACCTTAACGTATCGCCCGCTAGACCACGAAATTGTTTTAGAGCAACATAGGGTAGCATTAGTAGTGACGCCGTTAATTTCAAAAGGAACGTTGATCGCCCGCTTACTTGGCATAAGCAGTTTCAAAGCGAAATGAAAATGACTCATGCCAATCGAATCTTGAAATCTAAGCAAGATGAGAAACCGGTGAATTGTTTGTGGTAAAGCTCTTTGATCCTCTGGTGATTGGTAATCTGACGCTAAAAAATCGAATAGTGATGCCTCCGATGGCCAACGACCTAGCGGACGCGGAGGGGAGAGTAACCAACCGACTAATCGCGCATTACACGCGACGTGCACCGGGGGTAGGACTCGTGATTGTGGAGCATTCGTACGTCTCCAGGGATGGCAAGCTTTCCTCCAGACAACTTGGGATCTATGACAATACTTTACTTAACGGCTTGGCGAGTCTGGTCAAATCGATTCATGTAAGTGGAACGCCCGTTTGTATCCAGATCACTCATGCAGGCCGTAAAGCTCGTAGTAGTATCTGCGGCAGTCAACCGATTGGTCCCTCTGCAATACCAGCAGGTGAATCAGATGAGGTTCCAAGAGAACTGGAAGAGCGTGAGATACAACATCTCGTCGCCCTCTTTGGAGAGGCTGCCGGGCGAGCGCGTAAGGCGGGGTTCGACGCTGTTGAGGTCCACGGGGCCCACGGCTACTTGCTGAATCAATTCACGTCCCCCCTGAGTAACAGGAGAACTGATGGGTACGGCGGCTCCTTTGAGGGCAGAATCCGATTCCCACTTGAAATCGTCGCGGAGGTTAGGAAGGTCGTGGAATCAGATTTTCTCGTACTCTATCGCCTGGGCGCATCTGACGGTGAGGGACGCGGGGTCACCATCGGCGAGTCGCAAACTTTCGCCCAAAGACTCGTTCGGGCTGGAGTCAACATAGTTGACGTGTCAGGTGGCCTAATCGGAGACGCACCTGAGGGAATGACCGGGCAAGGATACTTCTTGCCCTTGGCGGAGAAGATCAAACAGGCTGTGGAAGCACCAGTTATTGGCGTAGGCGGAGTCACTGACCCCGCTTTTGCAGATCAAGCGATCAGACAGGGCAGGGTAGACCTAGTTGCTGTTGGTAGGGCCTTGCTCGCAGATCCGGATTGGGCATTATCAGCAAAAAGAACACTAGGCCATGAAACCTAGCTAGGAACGCTTCCAGCGAGTAGCAATAACTCGGCGTATTACTCGCTCCTCGACAATGAAGAGTGGAAGAGCCCAGATGAACGACAGAAACCCAAGTAGATAGTCTAAGGTTAAAGTCGTCGTTTCAATGCCGAAACCAATTCACAGCTTCATAACGAAACTCGCGGCAGTCGAAAGCTCCAAACCGGACGAATGGTACGTCGACGCAATCGTGGGAGAAGTCAGAGCCTTACTAAGCGATGCTCATGACGTTTTCGACGTACCGCGACTTGTCAAATCGAACGGATTACAAGAACTAATCAAGGTCACGTGAAATCCCCGCCTCTTTTTTGTCGGATTCGATCACCAATACTCGTAGGCATAGCGTTGTTGTTCCATGGTTCAATGCGGTCGAGATTTGGGTTGATCCTTAGTCAAGGTGACTAGCTCGTAGTCTCTGCTTCCTAAGCCCATCTTCTCAGCATGTGCGAGTTGGATCTCTGCAAGATGTCGGAGTTCTCCTGTCTTCGGATCCTTGAGGGAATGAGCGATCGCAAACTTGTCCATTCCCTGTTTTGCATCGGCCACCGTAGATTCTGGATTTGGCTCTGCATCATTGACAGCGTCGAAACAGGCTTGGTCCACGGCTACAGGGTCCCGTGATCCGAAGATCCCGATGTCATGCACTAATAGAGCGCCACCTACGTTCCAACAGTCACATTTGTCAGAGATGTCTATTGCTAGGTTGACGTAGTAGAATTTCTCGGCGCCGATGGATTTTACTACACCTAGCGCGTTCTCCACAAACCGCGGAGCTTGATCGTAGTCGGGCCTCCAGTGAACTGAGATAGCTCTTGCGTCAATCCTGTCGCAGATGCTGCTACAATGAACGCACGAAATGCATCTTCCTGAGTCGATCTCAGCCTTCTCATCCATCGTGATGCATCTCACGGGACACACGTCAAGGCATTCCGAGCACTCAGGTCCCCGACACTTGGTAGGGTCAACCTTGATCTCGCCGGTGATGTGCATTGCTGCCTTGCCCCGTTTGCCGACTAGGCCTATCCCAAGATTCTTGAGGCTGCCTGCAATGCCGCCATGAAGATGACCTTTGGCATGGCTAAGGACTATCACTCGGTCACAGTCCAGTACGGCAGATGCAACGTCGACTTTCTTGATGAACTCGCCATCTACTACAACATCTAGGGTGTCTGTTCCCCAGTAACCATCCGCCATAATGATTGGAGCGCTCAATGTTCCTTCGCTGAAGCCGTTTAGTGCCGCCATGGTGATGTATTCAGGAGCAGTCGTCCTTCCTCCGTACGGTCCTCCGTCACCATAACCTAACCCGCAGGATTCAGCCACGAATGGATCACCGCCTGCAGCACGGACAAAATCAACCACTTTCCGCACATATGCTGGGCGGATGTAGTTTGTGTTTCCCCATTGACCGAAGTGAGTCTTGATCATCACTTTGTCCCCTTTCTCGATTGACTGGGGAAGTCCGAGTTCTTTCAGCACGTGTTCTAACTTGTCAAGCATATTGTAGTAAGGTTCGGCTTTTCGGTCAGTGAAGAAAACTCTGGACTTGGTCATCTTGGTCGCTTCGATCGATCAGTCAACTAGGTATTAAGATTTGGATCGAGAGCCAAGAGTGTGATTTCCAGACCGCATCGGGTGGTGTTGACCCCGCCTCAACCACCGTCTGAGTGCCCGCTCTCACCAGATTGCACCGCTATACTCGTCTGGGGTGAAGGAGCGAGGGCTGCGAGTTTACGGAAAAGTTTCCTCCGTTCATGGGAGGGTTGTGAACGCACAATTTCCGAAATAAGCTCCTGATTAATCTCAGCCGAGACGAAAGAGCAGTTGGTTGCTGTAACTAAGAATCTGAGTAAGACCGAGAGTCATCCTTACCTACTCTAAGGAAGGAACTATCTTCATAAAGGGAAAGCAGATCAGCGCCGAGACTAACTCCTAGATTGATGTCTAGCTGAAGTGCGCGCAATGCATAACCGAGGGCCATTGAAGGATTTAACGATCGTAGACCTTACCACGAATATCTCCGGGCCATACACAACTCACATTCTCTCAAGTCTTGGTGCCAGAGTCTGGAAGGTTGAGCGCCCAGAAGGGGATGACACTAGACAGATGACACCGCTAGTCAAGGGTCAGTCAGCATACTTCACAGTAATCAACCCATACAAGCAGTCAATTGCGTTGGACCTCAAGAGCAAGGGAGGCCAGAAGATAATCAGACGCCTAATTACTCATGCCGATGTATTCGTTGAAAACTTCCGACCCACAGTTGCCGAAAAGCTAGGCTTAGGTTGGACGAGTGTTCATAGGATGAATCCTAAGCTAATATACGCATCAATTTCCGCATACGGTCAGAAGGGACCTGACCGCCTCCGTCCAGGATATGATGCCCTACTACAAGCAAGGACTGGCCTTCTCTCTGTAACGGGATATGAGAATCAACCGCCAATCCGGGTGGGAGTTTCAATTCTGGACCTGAGCTCAGGTCTCTGGGCAGCCCTAGCAATCCTAGTGGCACTTTACGAGCGCGAGATTACCGGGAGAGGTCAATACGTCTCAACATCACTCTTTGAGTCAGGTGTATTTTTCATGGGTTATCACCTGGCCTCCCAACAGCTGACGGGCAAAAATCCGGTTCCTCAAGGTTCCGATCACTCAGCCTTCAGTCCTTATGGGGCCTTCAAAACAGGTCGAGGCGGATGCATTTTCATTGGAGTCTCTAACGACCGTCAGTTCGAACGACTAGCAGTTACCCTAGGTTGTAAAGAGTGGATCCGAAACCCGAGATACCAATCGAATGAGTCGAGAGTCACGCACAGGAGAGAATTGCGAGATCAGATCGAAGAGATGCTGAGAACAAAGGGGCCGAAGAATTGGGAGATGATCCTGTCGAAGGCGAATGTTCCAGTAGCGCGTCTACAGAAAGTTGACGAACTACTGCACGATTCGCAGGCGGAGGCAAATTCTCTTTTCTATTCGGTTCCCGGTTCGAGTGGAAGTGTGGTCGTTCCGCGATTACCGTTTTCATTGTCCAATCATTCTCTTGATTCGCACTCACCACGCATTCCACGACTTGGTATGGACACTCGCCGCATATTGCGTTTAGTCGGCTATAGCCCGAGGGAGATCCGTGAACTTATTGACAGTGGAGCTACGCGTCAAAAATCCCAAACGCACCTGAAGCTCTCGACATATGCCAGCCGACCTTCGCAGAATCTGCGTAGATTACGCGTACGACACCGCTAAGAAGCTCTACGCGCGGCTTCACCTAACGCGATCGAGTAGCGACAAGACGCGCGGCCCCGCGTTAGAGTCGTTCGGAGAAAGCGAAAGGCCGTAATTCGTCGTCGGTACTAATGGTGCGCGCACACACGCGAAAACTAGCTGACCACCCGTTTCTCTGGATGCAGAGGTTGTTTAAGGTCGAATTCATTGCCGTCTGAATCGAGAAATTCGCAGAGCCACTCCCCCCATTCCATTTCTTTTGGCGCATTCATGAAACGTACGCCTTTCAATTTCAACCTCTCATATTCCGCTAGGATATTGTCGGTGAGAAAGGTGATGCCTGTCGGTCCAGGCTCGATTCTGTGGTCTTCTAATTCGCAAAGGTGAATCCTAGTCATCGGTCTTCCCGATCCAAGCTCAATCCAGTGACCAGGATTATCAGGCGTCCCCTGTAGACTGGGATTCGGATCTGGTTCACTCGGTCCAATGTACGCGACAGGCAGACCCAGTATGTCTCTGAACCATTGCAGGGCTTTTCTTCGGTTAGATACAACCACTGCCACAGTGTCGATACCAATTATTGTCAATGTGGGTTATCATTTGCCTTTCTACAATTTCAAACTAATCCTCAGTGTGTGTGCGCACCATACTATATGCACTCATTGGAGAGGCGGCCTGAATATTCTTGGGGAGGGGTGAGATGAATGGGAAAATCGTGTCCTTGACACAGGGAAGAACAGATTGACCTACGATTGAAGGCTGTTTCAATCGTACCTAGCGGCCATCGGCCTACCCCTTAAAGACAAGCAACTAGGCCCTTCATAGCTAGGAGCAATTAGGAATGGCATTTATTCCTTTGATGTTCATTAAAATGAAATGGACTCTAGAATGTTGTCAATGCAAAACTGTCTTTCATATAACTGATCGGTGGGCACCTCATATTAGAGCAGGAGTAGGCTTGCCAGGGCATGAGTGGCAGTATCGCAAGTGCCCTAAATGCAACGAATCTCGTCGGTGTAAGGTAATAGCAATGGAACGTGCATAGACCCCTTGGGGAAAACTAGGCGTTCAAGAAACTCACGGATAGCGTCGAAGCGCACTCATCTACCTATGGTGCTATAGTCGCACCTTTGCTCATGTTCCAAAGCCCACCGACGTCTAGACCTGTGAGATCTATAGAATCGCGAAATCGCTTTGACAATTCTGTAAGTTTGGCGGCTAGAGTTGCGGAAGACGTGGCACTCTTCGCGATATCTGCGAAAATGATGCAGTTAAGGCAGTTGTAAATTCGATGCACTGCCGTTAGGACGAGGTCCCGGTTCTCATTTCTCTGAACGAGTCATCCCAAACGAGCGGAGAACCAAACGAATAGACTTGTCAGCGATTTTTCGTGGTATTCATACGGAATCATTTTACAAGCAGTTGGAAGGCCGCCTCGATGGGATCATCGATTTGCGGGTTATGGAGCGAGGCGAGGAAGTGAAGGACCTCCTCCGCATCAGAAGCCTGAAAGGCCAACCGCACGATACTCGATGGCACGAGATCCAAATTAAACAAAACGGCGAAGCAACACTAGTCACATAGACTCGTACTCTTACGTCGTCGTTTTGTCGCTGACTTTCTCCATCCAGTCCACGGTCTTGCCATTGAGCTTTTCCTGAATGGCGATGTGCGTCATAGCAGTGGTTGCCGTGGCTCCATGCCAATGCTTCTCACCCGGCGCGAACCAGACGACGTCACCTGGCCGAATTTCCTCGGTCAGTCCTCCCCAGCATTGCGCGAGCCCGCAGTCAGCCGTCACGATCAGGGTCTGGCCAAGCGGATGAGTGTGCCACGCTGTCCGAGCGCCTGGTTCGAACGTGACACTGGCACCGACCGCACGCGCCGGATCGGGTGCCTGAAACAGTGGGTCAATACGCACAGTGCCGGTAAAATACTCGGCCGGTCCTTTGCCGGAAGGCTGTGACCCATTTCTCTTGATGTTCATATAAATTCCATCACTCGATCCTCTCGGCTGCTGAAGGCGGCACATATATTCATTGTTCATCCACGACTTACCCTCCATCTTGAAACGTTTGAAGAGAGGTCTTTGCTGCTTGGTTCAAGAAGACAACGCTGACTTTGACAATGGGCATACGCGAAAGAGATGGTTTACTGCAATTACCTTCATTTAAAATGGAAACAGACATCATAAACAACTGCTATGAGAAATTGTACGAGCACATTCAGACAGCAAAGTGGAAGTAGGGAAAGCACTGACATCGGGACCGAATTATCTCTTTAATCAAAAGTCATTGGACATAAGGCCAGATAATGAGACATAGCTTGTTTCCGCGAGAATTTGCGTTCAGAGTTTTTGCTTAGAACGGCTTGATGTCAAAAGACTGCTCATTCGTCAAATTCTGAGCTTTCTTGCCATCTGCTGGTATGTTGGTATGTTATGGATGATTCGTCCGTTTTCTTTAAGTATTACATATTAACGACGCGGTGTAGTTGCGTAGAAAGGGTTGATTTGTGTCTAGCAAGGTTCGTACTCTAATTTTGTGCCTTGTCGTCTGCGTTGCTTTAATGAGTGTTTTTTCTAGTTATGGCAATGCTGCCTCTGTAAGTGCGGAATCGCATTCTCATTCGTGGTCAGGGTCTTGGTCGCAGTATACATGGTCGCAACATAGTTGGTCGCAACACAGTTGGTCACGTGGAGTGACAACTGTTTACAGCGGATATAATGGTGGAAATTACTACAACGGTGGCAACTACTATAACGGTGCAAATTATTACAACGGTGTTTTCCAAGTCGGATCCAGAGTCTCAGTTCGAGCCACTGGTTTACTCCCTACAGATACGACCTGTAGTATCTCCAGTCCCTCTTCCCCGAACGTGATTCTACCTGGTACGGGTGCATGTGTGATTCCAGTTGGGACGGGTGTTGCTTATGGTGGTTTCATTATCGGGAACGTTCTGCCTGGCTCATATGTGATTCAGGTTACGGGGAATCAAGGAGACTCTGCGCAAACAATTTTGACCGTAGGCTGAACTGCAACAGTAATTCCAGTTCTTGTTGTGTGCGGGTCTAATGGTGCGGGTGCACGCATAGCGCAGACGTGTGCAGTTCTAATCATATGGTCGGGCCGTATTGGTCAGCAAAAGTACAACATACTCACAGAACGCGACATTAGTCAAGCAATGACCTAGACGCAACCAAAGAACACTGAGCATAAGCAAGATAATAGAAAATAGCTTGGTCCCGCGAGAATTTGCGTTCAGATTCTTTGTTTAAGCAGAAGATTCGACACATCAGGTTACAGGGGCGATTTCAGCAATAAAATGGGAAGGATGAATGGAGAAATTTGAGATAGAAAACGCGTGACGCGCACATTGGAGAAATCAGAAAGTGCTCAAAATAGATCATCAGTCATTACCGTTTTAGTTTTACAATGATGTATGATTTACCTGTTCTTTCATCTGTGTATTGTCTAGGATCTTCCAAGACTTCGTACAAGTCACCAAATCCTTGAAGACACAATACACGACCTTTCTCTAAGTTACCAATTTTTGTCATGTTTTATACAACTTGTCACTTCAAGCAACTTGAACGGAGCCACGGATTAAAACGAAATTGGAGGTTAAATCGTTGACATGACATGTGTACTAGTTACTGATAGTATAACTTTTACACCGACAAGCTATTCTGGAATCCCAACTAGCCCTAACAAGCTACCAGGAGCAAGACACGGTATTCTCGCGCACCAGACACAAACCAACCGACCCTTAACGCGCTTAGCGTTCTCTTCCTTTGTAATGATGACTTTGCATTCGGGGCATTGGAAGGGCTTCAATGTCATCCTCAGGCCTCTTGATTGCCTCACTTATGCCTAATGTCCACGTGTGAGCTTGCAAACAGTTTGTTGGACTACGGTTCTGTAACAGGTACGGGTCCTCAGTACACGAAAACCTTTAGACTCCTACTACTTTACTGACCTAGATTTTGTGTCGCGGTTGCAGGTGAAGCATGATGGAAGAGTTGGATCTCCTGCTTGCTGTAGCGATAGTCGTAGTGGCTTCACTTAGTTCATTGACCAATCTCTTCGTGATTCGCCGTTTCTGGCAGCTCCCCCAGACACCCAAACCCACAACACAGGGGGGTAATGAGGAAGACGAGGATGAGGATGAGGCTGAAGATGAAGATGAAACTGACAAAACCCCTTCGAAAGAAGCAATTCTCGCCCGGAGAGCTCAGCTGGTTCATGAGTTGGAGGAGGAGCGTGGGTCAAGAGTTCTAACTCTAATTCACCGGAAGGAGCCTTGGAGCGCCAGCGATGAGGAACCAGAGATCGGGTTTGAGGATTCTGAATTAATACTTCAGCAAGTACGTGAGACTCCGCCGGACAAACCGATAGACTTCATCGTACACACAGAAGGCGGACTAACATTCGCGGCCGACCTAATCTCAATGGCGTTGAGGTATCATAAGGGGAAGGTTACGGTTATGGTTCCGTTCTACGCTATGTCCGACGGCACGTACGTTGTCTTGGCCGCGGACGAGATTATGATGGAGAAATGCAGCATCCTAGCTCCCCTCGAGCCGCTCATCGATGATATGCCCGCGACCTTGGTTATGGGTATTCTGAAGCGTAAACCAATCGAAACCATCTCCGATCGAACAATCCTCCTCGCCGAGTCCGCCCGCATGGAAGAGGAGAATGCAAAGGAATTCGTGAAATGGCTCTTGCTCGATCATATGAATGAAGAACAAGCGACACAGGTAGCCAACTTCCTAGTTGGGGGATATATGTCGAGCAGTACTCCGATCACGTTGGATGTGGCACGTGCTATCGGGTTGAATGTTGTGGAGGGTGTGCCTGAGAAAGTTCACCAACTCTTCGAAACAATCGAGTTCACGGGCGGCCAGAGGCCAGGTAGACAGTACCAGTGAAAGGGATCTAAGGATGGATGACGCGGAACTCTTCCTCGGCCTAGGGCTACTAGCTATAACCGCCATTAACTCAGGCGCGCTCCTGTATGCGCTTCGCAAAACTAACCCCCCCACTGGTAAACGGGAATCCGAAGACGAGGAAGATGAGGAAACTGAATCCTCTGAGGAAAGGGAGGGAGCGCTAAGTCCCAGGGAAACCCCGACAGAATTCATGCGGCCTACGACCAAGGCAGGGATCCTAGCGTGGCGACAACAAATCATCGAAGATCTGGAGAAGGAGCGTGGAACTAGGGTTCTCACGATGATTCACAAAAAGGAGCTTTGGACCGAGCCTGGTGAAGATCCCGAAATTGGCATTGAGGACACCGAAACAGTTCTTCAAAAATTCCGGAAAATTCCACCCGACACCCCTGTGGATTTCATCATCCACACTCCCGGAGGATACGCGTTGGCCGCTCAGATGATGGCTATGGCGATTAAATTTCATCCATCCAAAGTTACCGTCATGGTACCATTCTACGCGATGTCGGGAGGTTCGCTTATGACTTTAGCAGCCGGGGAAATCCGGATGGAGAAGTACAGCGTTCTCGGTCCCGTGGACCCCCAGATTCCAACCCCCGACGGAATGTACCCAGCTGGCTCGATTACCACTCTGGCGAAAACGAAACCGATTCAGAATATCACCGACCGGATGGTCATAATGTCGGACGTCGCCAACCTCGAAATAGAGAACGCTAAAGCATTTGTTATGTGGCTCTTGGAAGGAAAAATGGGCAAGGAACAAGCGGAACGCGTTGCAGATTTCCTCGCCCGCGGTTACATGTCCCACGCCACGCCAATAACACTCGACGTAGCCCGAGCCATAGGCCTCAATGTCGTCGAAGGCATACCGGACAAAGTGTACGAGCTGTTCAAGACGTTCACCTTTACCGGACAGCCTTACAGGCGCCACTGAGATTCGACGAAAAGTTGGCGGGAACTATTTGGTGCTGTAAGTCCAGTACCTATGGGCGAAGAAGTTACTTGCACCTGAAACTCCCGACGCAACCCAGCTAGAGGCTAAGTACCAAACATGGACATAGGTTGTGAGGGAATAAATCAGGCCAGTGGAAATCATTAAACCGGCTCCCCACACAAGCCAATGGATGCAAAACTGTCTCTTAGTCGTGTAAACGGCTTGGTCTTTTCCAACTTTGAAAGTCCAATACTTGTAGCCGCAAAACGCGACCACTTGTCCGAGTACTACCGCAATCCAATTCGAGTACACGTACCAGAGATGCCCATACTCAGTGAACGCGTACAATAGAACCGAACTTAGCACCAAAGCACTTCCGCCTATCGTACAGAACTTTACGGCTTGCATTCCGAATTTATCCCATAGTTGCCGCACTAAGGGAATGCCGGCAGTCATAGAACACTTGCCCTACTCTTGGGCAGATGAATAATTAAGTTCTTGGCTTATCGCATATTCAATCAACTAGATTCCAGGGACGCAAAGAGCCTACAGACGAACGGTAACAGTCTACTGCGGCTGACGAAAATACAGTTACCATAGTTAGAAGACGTTCAGGAACCGGGGCCGCGAGAGTTCAAGTTTGGAGAACAAAGAGCTTTTCAGCCAAGTTCCTCTACTAATTGTGATTGCTCCTTGGACGAAACAATGGGACCCACTAGACCGCGAATTGCTAGGTCCCGAATCGAATCACTCTCCGACATCATATTCGGGCTTGCCCTAGCGATCAGTACCATCCCCCTGATAACCCGGCTTCCCTCCCACCCGTCTGGAATCCTTATCGACATGTTAGAGTTCGGGTTTAGTTTTCTGATCTTGATCTCTGTGTGGTTAAGTTATACGAACATAATGTCGGTTCTTCCGTTGGAGGATAGCACCACCGTTTCGCTCAACCTCGTGTTGCTCTTTCTTGTCTCGATTGAACCATACCTCTTCTACCTGAACATAACATTCGACCTGCTAACCCATGAAATATTTCTCTACTACGCCTCAATACTGTACGCCCTAGACATGGCTGGGCTGATGCTGCTCCTCGCGTTATTCACACATCAATTAGCCTCGGAAGAGAAAGGGTTGGTTCCAAAAGAATCACTCGCGAAATACACGAGAGTGGAGAACATCCTGTTCATATCTGCAGCCCTCTTCGCAGTCACCGTGCTGCCAGTATTCTGGAATGTCAAAATCTTCGACCAACCCTTACGATTCTATTTCTGGTTCATTCCACTAATCGTATCATCCGTCAGACGAGTATCAGAAGGCAAGCTTCAGAAATAGTTTCAATACTTCCCGGTATATCTTCGCTAATTCTATCGACCTAGTTTATTTAGAATATATTCTAATGGCAGTAAGAGCGCGCTCCATAAGTCCCCTCTTTCTCATGGTGCCTATGGGTTGATCGTCGCATGGGATTCGATACAAAGAATTTGCCACCTATATTGAATCAGATGCTCGCGCAAGTTACGGTGGGGCTTCCACCGGATATTATTGGCGCGATAAAGGAGGCTCATGCTCATGAGACAAAGGAACTGGCAAAGAAACAACTCGAAGCCATCCTGAACAGCGCTAACTTGAGTTACGAAATGCATCTTCCCCTATGCCAAGACACAGGTTTAGTCACGCTATTCATTTCAGGAGAACTGATCGGGCACGTACCCGAGGTGGAGACTGCTCTGAGCCGAGCCGTCGAAGGTCTCACCGCGAAAGGCGGCATGAGGGCAAACGTCGTTAACCCGCTCACACGAAAGAACACTGGCACTAACACTGGCCTTAACGAACCAGAAGTTCTGTTGGACAGGTCTACTGAGAAGACTACTATGAAGATGATTTTGAAAGGTGGCGGCTCAGAGAACTTCACCAACCTGAAGATGATGGTCCCAACCGCCAGCAGACAAGACATAATGAAACATATTCTCCAAGTCGTCATAGATGCGGGAGGAAAAACCTGCCCACCCAACATTCTTGGAATTGGAATTGGTGGATCTGCGGTTCAAGCCCTATTCAACTCAAAATTGGCATTGCTCAGAAGAATAGGCGCACGAAACCCTGACCCCGATGTAGCACAGTTCGAAACGTCGATCGTGAAGGCAGTTAATGAACTTGGAATAGGAACCATGGGCTTGGGAGGCGACACGACAATTCTCGACGCCCACATCGAAACCGCTGGAACCCACACCGCCTCTTTGCCTATCGCGATCTCCTTCGGATGCTGGGCAAACAGAGTTTCAGAAGCCGAATTGAGTGACGGCGGCTTCAAAATCACAAGGTGATATATGATGACAGAAATGAGGCTTAACGTTCCACAGGATAACAGTCGGGTCCCTGACATTCGCGCGGGAGACGTTCTCTATGTTACAGGCGACATAGCAATCGCTAGGGATCAAGCACATAAGAAACTTCTCGAAATATTCCTTCCCGAACTGGTTGGACTCCCAATCTTCCACTGCGGTCCAATCTCGCAAAAAGTTGGCGACGAATGGAAAATCTTAGCCGGTGGACCAACCACAAGCACACGAATGGATGCCCTGACTCCACCAATTCTAGAGAAATACAAAACCAAAATCATCATCGGAAAAGGCGGTTTAGGAGAAATAGGAAAGAAAGGCTTAGCAACATTCGGCGCCGTCTTCTGTGAGTTCACAGGCGGAGCTTCGGCCCTAGCTGTCTCAAAGATCGTGCGTGTGAAAAAACGGTTGCTCGAGCAACTCGGCCCGACTGAACTTGTTTGGATATGGGAAGTAAAGGACTTTGGACCACTGCTCGTAACTCAGGACCACCAAGGAAACGACCTAAAGAAAGCCGTAACAACGCAAGCGACCCAGAAACTTGACGCCCTCGTAAAGACATACGGGTGAGTCAGTAAAGCGGACACGCTGTCGAATCGACCTGCATACGGTAACGTTACCTTAACGGTTGATTTGCCAAGTTCCTGGTGCTGTTACTCTTCGGGTGACAGAACCTTATTTCAGAACGCTTTTTTCCTAGCTGACGAATTGTCAGGTTCATGGACAAGGGCAATGTGGGAATTGTATTATTTGAGCGACCCCATGTACGCGCTTCCACTGGAGTGAGAGAACTCAACCTAGGTGGAACCCACGATACTGATGGGTTCAAATCCCATCGGCCCCACGGCTTGTTCGTAGTCTAAGCAGAACAAGACCATGGAGCTGAGAACTGAGGCGCGGCCTGATTGGGCAGAAAGATTCCTTTAGCGGACAGGGTTCTCTAAACACATCGATGGTTAGTATGCATACCTTAGAATTAGAAGGGGTTGATTCAGGCTACAATGGTAAGCCTGTACTCCACAGTATCAGCTTTACCGCAAAGGAGTCGTCAGTATATGTAGTGCTGGGGCCGAACGGTGCTGGAAAAACAACGTTGTTCAGGACAATTGCCGGAATACTTGATCCGACATCAGGAAAGATCATGCTTGACGGCAGGGAGATACAATCATCAAAGGACCTCAGAAGCAGCATAAACTATCTCTCGCATTACAATGCTTTGCCCGAGGAGATGACGGTATACAAGGCGCTCAAGTTCTACTCAGACATGGAGGGCGCAGATCCTGAAAAGGTAATAGACCTACTGGACCTCAAGGAGTTCATTGACAAGAGGGTCTCAGACCTTTCGCAGGGACAGAAGAAGCGAGTCTCGATTGCAAAGGTTTTCCTCAGGGAGCGAGACCTATACTTATTGGATGAGCCGACTGCAAATCTCGATCCCGCGCTTTCGAAGGAGATAAGGGACATCATACTAAAGCTGAGCAAAGACAAGCTCGTGCTCTATTCATCGCACAATCTGTACGAGGCGAGCGACATAGGCACAAATCTCATACTCATTAAGCAGGGTAACCTCGCGATGTTCGACAAGATCGCGAACATAAGATCAAGCAACTACAGGGTTGGCATAAAGGCGTCGAGCGACATCTCAAAGATTGTTGATGCGAAGAAAGGTGAGGGAGGCTACTACGTACTCACAGTATCAACTCCTGAAGAAGCGGGGCTGGCGCTCCAGAAAATAGTGAAGAGTGGAATACTGGTAACAGAGATGAGAGAATTGGACAATCCGTTGCAGGAACTGTTCGGAAAGGATGCGAAGTAGCATGCCAACAAAAGAGACAGGAATCATGAACGGCCCAACGATGGTCACTGCAAGAAGGGCACTTGGCATCACAAAGACCTACATTGCCATGGCGATTTTCATGTCAGTGATGGCAATCGCGGTATGGGGCAATGTCATGTACGTCGGTACTAGCACGGGGACGCCAGCGCTAGCCGTGCCACTTGATATGATTCCGTTGCTGATGATTGCCACTCCAGTCATACTGCTCTTTGTTTACGACAAGAATAATGGTGTGTTGGAGTACCTGCTCTCGCTGGGCATGACGCAGCGCGACATATACACGCGATATCTCAAGGCAACTCTCCTGCTTGCGTTTGTATTCTCCATAATATTCGCTCCAGCAGTCTTGGCATATACCTATGCATTTTGGGGTGGTGCAGGTACAGTTGCAACAATCCTTCCGATCCCACTGGTCGCAATTCCTTTTTCATTGGCCGCAGTCGCGTTCATGGTCATCGCTATGATGGCATTCAGCTCGTTGCAGAAAACTAGGGCAGGAAGCAATCAACCACTCGGCCTGATTGTAGGATGGCTTATCACGATCCCGGGATACCTGGTACCTTTCATATTCTCGTTCGAAGCCGCAATATATGCAGACCTTGCAATTGCAGCAATAATAGCCGTTGTCGTGTTCATTTTCCTTATGTCATCAGGAAAATTGATAAGAAGAGAAAAGTTTCTACCATGAAAGTTGCTACTGGCGGACAACTGAAAAGTGTCTAATTAGGAACCTGACGAGGACTTAACAGTTCTTGCTGACTCCGAAGGCAATCTCTTCTGCGTACTTGACACGAGAACTTGAGTGGAAATCAGTGCCATCAATCGATTGGTAACAACCTCAAGAATTTCATCGATCAACCGTTAAGGTAACGTTACCCTGCATACCATCCTCAGCTGTCCACTACCAAGCATATTCCGAAGTTACACTGCGAGCTAACATCCCCCCCAAAATCTTACACTGTTGCTTTATCGGGTGGTCGCTCGACCTAATCAGACAAGCAGCAAGAAGCAGAAATTGACTGATTTCCTGCGCACATAATCGTGTTTCGATTCGTGAAAAACAGGGGAACCAGTAAGAGCGAGACGCGCCTTACTTACCCAAGAAGAGAAGAAAGATGAAAGAAACAAGAAAGATATTCGCATTAACGATAGTGGTTGGAATGGTGATAACTATTGTGATAGCGGATTTGATAGTTGACGCACTAACCCCTATGAAGTCTCTCGCTTTCACCTATCGACTAATAGCCAATGTCTGTACGGTCATAATATTTGCGTTAATCTATTGGTGGAAGAAATAAAACGAGGGAAGAAAGATGAAGTTAGGCCCATACGGTTACAGACATCTTCTTGTGAGGACGCTTGCAATTGTCGCTATAGTGAATGCGATCATCTTGATTCGTATGTGGTACTTCTACCTGACGTGGCAGATAGTCTTCGGAATAACAGTGATGGAGTTGCTTGCAATGTTTCTAAATGTGCAATTTTGGTGGAGTCATAGGGATAAAATCTCCTGACGGACACATACCTCTATCTTGGTGATGAATTTTGTGCTCGCTACTCTACGACCTGCGAAAGCCCACTCTACGAAATTTTATTGTAAGGTATTGTGTCGGATTGACTTTTGTTGCAGGCGTATCCGCGCTCATTGTGTACGCGAATCAAGGATGGACTTGGCCTACGGAGATTAACGGAATTACCTTGAGTCTGCCTGAGTTTCTAGCCGTCATAGTGCTAGTTACACTACCCGTTGCCATATGTATTGACGTGTGGAGAAGCCGGGATCCAACCAAACGAAAGTAAACAGCTGTCCATACCAAACGGCAAAGGTCAAATCAAGATAGAGCCATGCCGCTTTTCTTCATCAACCGACTTTTCACAGGTTAAACCGTCAACCGACAACTTCACGTTACCCAAATGAGGGTAACTTATTACTCCCTGTTACGGCCGGTAAATCGAAATCGCGCGGGACGTCTCGAACTAATCCTCGTATAGGTGTTCCAGAGCGTATGTCTCTTCCGCGAAGACGCTCAACCCTAACGAGTTACTATTGATTCATGCAAGAATCAATACGTTAATTTCCAATCCGTAAGATTCGACTGCCATACGTATACACGGCTTAATTCCATTTCGCAGTCAATGTTCGATTGACTTGAAAAGCATGCGTTCCATGGTCGTCCTTCTAGCGAGCTTGGTGTGTCTTATTCTCGTCACGCAAGACCATGGCGCTGTGGCATTCTCGATCACTGCTCAAGCACCCCGGCAGGCTTCTTGCCCGGTAACCAACACCTTAACCAATCCTGGCACGGGTAATCAGTATACACTTGAGGCGTTAACGTTTGGCGGCATCAGCACGAATATGTGGAACACCGCTTCCGCCGTCGGTGAGGTTCAGCAATGTGTTGACGCAACTGGGCTCCATACAACAATCTCACTTAACGAGATACAGTATGAAATGCAGGGAGCACCAGCGGGATCCCCCGAGATAGGGTACGGCATCGATAGCTATGATGTCGCCTTCGGCCCCCTTTCAACCAAAACCACCCTATCCTCGTTTCCGATGCCAGTGAACTCCTTTGACAACTTGAACTATTGGATCAGTGCCGGATACTCACTCGGAACACCAACCCCCACCAATCTCACCATCGACCTCACATACGACCTGTGGATAGAGGCGTCACCCTCTCACGGCGTTGGCCCCAAAAGCGGCGACCTTGAAATCATGTTATTTCTCTACAACTCAAATGCTCCACCAGATGGCAACCCCATTTGTTCATCCTGCTTCTCAGAAATCAATCCTAGTGGGCAGTCGACTGTGTGGAGCATCTATGAGGGAATCGGAGGAGCAGGAACCACCACGATCACTTTCCTTCTCACCTCTCCAACACCAACCTCCACTGGTTCGATTGCGGTGCAACTCCAAGACTTCATTGAGAAGGCTCTCTCATACCATCCAATGTCTGCAAGCGCCGTACTCATGGGCATTGAACTGGGAACAGAGTTCGGAGGAACTTACCCCGCTCAACCCAGTGCTTCATGGAGCTGGACTCTTTCGAGCCTCGTACTACAAAATTCATGCGACACTCTAGAGCTACTCCCATCAGGCAGCGAATCGGTCTGCTCTCCGGTGACATTCCACACGAACCCATCTGCAGAGGGATCGATTCAGTGGGGCTCCTGCTCCGGAACCAGTTACACAGATGAGCAGAATCTCTCCGTGCCAACCGGCACTTACGCGGCATGCTACGTGCCATCCGGATACACATTCGACAATTGGAGCTGTTCAGGCGGATTATCCTGCGCAGAGTCTACTGATCCCACGGTGGTGACAGTAACGGGTTCAGGCTCGATCACACTGAATCTTAAAACTGGATCATTATCGAAGCCTATCTCGACCTCATTGACTGCTTCAGCAACCCCAGGTTCTGTTATGGGTGGAACATCCCTCACCGTCTCGGGTGCATTGACAGCGAACGGTGCTGGGGTTGGGAGCGAAACGATCGTGTTGGTGTTTAGCTGGAACACGGAGATCGCAATTGTCACGACCTCCACCGACGGCTCCGGCTCCTACAGTTACACAGTCGCAGCGCCGTCCTCAACTGGGGTGTACAGGGTGGACGCGCTCTTCCTAGGCGACTACACCCACAACCCATCAACACAATACCTCCCAAGCAAAGCAACCGCCACGATTACAGTGACCTGACCCGCCGACGAAATGTGGTTCGTCGTCGTCAAAAGTGTGTGTGTATCTATTGGTGCGACCGTTGGAAATCGGACCGAGGTCGTCCAGTACCATAGATTACCATTGTAAATCGTTGGATCATTCGCGTCTTCGTGTTGCAAACAACATGAACTTCAACGCCTCGTAGACCTGTTCGCCCGCCAAACAATTAGGGAGGCATAGGTTCAAGGGGAGGAAAAAGGCAAGGAAGGTGGTTATACCATGCAAGAGCTGCCTGAAGTGTCGTTCAGCAAAAGAGAGACCGAACTAGTAAGTAAGCCCCTGTTCAGTAAGATCGCGACAATCGGAAAGGACGGAACACCCCAAATTACGCCCACTTGGTTCACATTTGAGAACGGCAGATTCATCGTAGTAACCCCAGAGAAATCAGTCAAAATCAGAAACCTACGACGAGATCCGCGCGTGAGCATTCTAGTAGATGACGGGTACGAGTACGTAGCAATCAAGGGCCGGGCTAAGATCAATACGTCGAGAAATGTGGAAAGAGACACTGAGCGGCAAGTCGAGCGATACATGGGTAAAGAGAAAACCAAAGAAATGACCGCGGAGATACTCAAGGTAAAACACATCGCCGTAGAAATAACTCCTGAGAAAGTCTTTTCACAATTCTGAATTCTCTCATTCTGTTGCTACTGCTTTTGGTAAATCAACTGTTGTGAATTGCAAAGAGTCTAGTAGTATACTCTACCAGCCGCCTCATAGAAAGTGTAGTGGCTAGTATCCTATACTTCTATACTCTCTCAAAATCATAACATCACATCCCATCAACGTCTATCCGCCCCGAAGGGGTGCACGTAAAGTGTGTGTGTGGGTATGCTGGTGCGCCGCCGCCGTTCCGCCCTTAATGTAGGTTACTGTAGGAGCCTGATTGGAACGGTAGGAGCCTGAACGGTAGGAGTGGGTTAGGAACCTGAACAAACAATCGTACGCGTACGAAAACGTGACGCCGCTAGTCAGCTTGACGCGCACCGCTAATACTACACACACACTTCGACATGCAAACGACGACCGTCCGACGGTCCGGCGACCGCACCAGTGACACTACAGACTAAGCGCGACTTCTATTTTGTTAGGCCACATTGTTTCCTAAGCTTCTCCACTAGTTCCAGGTATCGTGGGTCGGCCCTTGCCTTAGCGAAGAGTGGCGAGTACCTCATCGTTGAGGGAATTATTGCATGGCCTTCGAGAGCCTTGTTCAGGTACTCGAAGTAGGAGTCGAGGTCTCCGAGGGCATGGTATACGTACGCGATGAAGTTGAAGACTACCGGACTTATCTTGGCATCCTCCATCTTCTTGATCGCGAGCACCGCCCTCTCTCTGTCACCCTCCAGGGCCGCGATGGCCCCTCCCATCCAAGTGACGCGAGGATTGGTTGGATCGATCTTATCCAATTTCGCGAGGGACTCCCTAGCCTTCTCAAGATCTCCCTTGGCTATGTAATACTCCGTCATACCCCTGCCCGCGAACGCCGGGGCCAGCTGCTGAGTCTTCTTCCAGAACTCCAGCGCCTCCTGCTCCCTCCCCGTATAGAAATAAGCTACCCCAACCCGGAGGATGAAGTCGGGCCTGACAGGATCCAAGCGGTAAGCTGCCTCGATCTGTCTAACCATCTCCCCAGGGTCTCCTTTGATTGCCGCCAGCTCGAACATTAACCAGCAGGGATCTGGGAGACTCGGGTTAAGTTCCAACGCTCTCTTCACCTCAGCTTCTGAAGCTATAACGTCGTCCTCGTTGAAGAACATCACAGCGAGCGCCGCGTGGGCTTCCGGAAGGTTCGGGTCAAGGTTGAGGGTGCGCTCCAGTAATCGCCTCACAGTCGCGACGGAGACGTCACTGGGCTCACTTCCTTTGTCGGCAAGGAATTGGTGGCATTCTGCCTGGCCCACGTAGGCTCTAGCGAAATTAGGATCGAGCTCGATGGCCCTCTCGAAGAGAGCTATGGCCTGCCTAAGTGAAACATCGGTCTGCTCTCTCAACAGTTCCCTACCCTGCAGGAAGTAGGTGTACGCTTCCGTGTTCTCAGTAGCCTTCTTCGTGATCACGCGCTTCTCCGAATCCACAAGTCGAACCTTGAGCTCCCCAGCCACCTTCTCGGCAATCTCCGACTGGATCGCGAACACGTCGTCCAAGTTCCTGTCATAGTTCTGAGCCCAAAGGTGACTCTCAGTTGATGTGTCGATAAGCTGCGCTGTTATCCTCACCTTGTTGCCTGCCTTTCTGACGCTGCCTTCAATCAGGCTGCCGGCGTTCAGCTCCTTTCCCACGTCCGAGGCACTCTTCTGGGACCCCTTGTATTTCATGACCGACGTTCTAGCGATGACTGCCAGCTGTCTCACTCCCGAGAGCGATGTGATCACCTCCTCAGTCATTCCGTCCGCGAAGTACCCGTCTTCGGGGTTGGAACTCAGGTTTGCGAAAGGCAGGACTGCAATCCGCCTCTTGTCCAGACCAGCTTCGGCCGCCTCTTGTCTCTTGTCTCTCGTCGCCTGTCTCTCGGAGACTAATCCTTCTAATGGGAACTCTTTCTCGGCGGTTTCGATTCCATGCATCCATTTGATTACGAGAGCCTTCCTCAATCGGCCTTCGATTTGGGGCTTCTCGATGAGTTCTATGTTGCCGTTGAATAGGTCAACGATCGCTTGAACCTCTTCGCTCGAATGCATGAGTGGGTTCAGGAGGACCAGCGTCGTGATGTTCTTGGCTCTGAACTTGTCCAAGAGCTCCGAAAGCCATTTCCTAGTCTGAAGCGCCTTATGCCGCAACAGAACGTCAGACAGGAATTGAACGACAACGCGGCTTGGCTGAAGAGAGTTTATGGTTTCGGTGATCGTGAGGCTTAGTTCGGTTAGGTTTTCGATGCCCTTGCCGGGCAGAGTGTTCTGGGCTGGGGGAACGGGCTTGTCGCTGCAAACAAGACACTTCAAGCCGTCAGGTTTGTTGCCGAGAATTGGCTCCACAGAAGACAGGCTTCGAGCGATAAGCAGACTCACGGGGTCAGCTTCAAGGAATCTGCGTAGAAGCATTGGGACCTCGTCGCTTGCAGGGGCGCACAGAACGATGGCCGAACCAGTTAAGAAGCCGCCTTGAAACGCCCCATCAAGCGTAGCGTACCCTGTAGAAACTCTACTCCTCAACGCGGAACTAGGTGCGGCTGGCCTCTCAGTCAAGTTGCCACTAACCTGTACCAGGAACGCTAATCAGCTTTACAGAAAGGGCTTATGGTTCCTAACTCGGTCCGCGTGCGCGCAGCAGTGTTACACAATCAACGGTTGCGTTCGTTATGCTGGGCATACTGCATAAAAAATAACATGTGGAGACCGGGACGCTAACGTGACAATGATGAAAACGGTAGGAATCGTCGAACCATAGAGTAGGTTAAACCTATGGGCTTCGTTCAACTCACGCACACTAACCATCTGATGCCAAAACCATTAACCGCTCACAACCCGATTGTGAGCCAATAGCTTCTGCCATAAAGCGAGCTATCAGCCAATGGAAAAGAGTATACATACCACCATCAAAAGCGCACTTTCCGTGGTTGAGAAATATCTACGCAATATTCTCCAAGCTACCAAGACTGATTCAGAATCAACAAGACTGCTCGTGAGTTTCTGCAATATCTCTCCCGGAGACCGTTCCCTAGGAATATTCGATTTTTCAGGTGACAATTTGCAATGGATTGATCTTGAAACCAACATGGCCATCAGGGGGATCACAGGATTGGCCATGCACAATGGACGGTTCTGGTTCGTCAGTCAAGAATCGAGTCCTGGACTTTACGGTCTAAATAGGGATCTGAAAGTAGACCGTGCTTTTCACTTATCTAAGACCTCAGAAGCACACTCTTTGATACCCATCAAAGACGGTTTCCTCATCACGGATACCGGAAAGAACAGAATAAACAGGATTACCCTATCAAATGATGAAAAACAAATACAAGAAACTGAGTTTTGGAAATACAATGCGGACTTCAGCGATACCATTCACCTAAACTCAATTGCTTGTGTAAATGGGAAAAACTTTGTTTCGTTGTTTGGACAGAAACCAGAAGATGGATAGCAATCTGCTACAGCAGGATCGATACTGGAGATAACTGAAGACAAGGAACTTGTTAACGATCTAGGTCATCCTCATTCTTTGACCGAAATTGATGGTAGTTTATTTTTCCTAGAATCCAAGACGGGAAATGTTCATAGAATTTCAAAGACGGGTAAGGATGAAATAATATTACAACTTAGGAGTTATTTGAGGGGGCTCACTCATGATCGAAAATACCTGTACATTGGTGGGAGTGCTAGAAGAAAGAAGTCTCGAAGCAAAGGAACGCTCAATGTTCCAGAAACACCAGATCCTGATCTCGCTCGTAGTCTCATGTTTAGGGTAGATAAGGCGACTTTGACGTGGGAAATGAGGGATCTTACTGTTTTTGGATTAGAAATTTATGACCTTCTAGTTCTGCCATAAACATTCGATCAAAGACGAAAGGAGCGATAGTTCGTCAAGGTGACGAAATTTTACAGCCCGATTTCGGGCACGAAAAAGTGGTTGGGTGACGAGAACTTGACGTTACCCTCATTTGAGTAACGTTACCTCTTCGTCGGATAGGTTAGGCTGTTACTTTTCGTCGGATGATTTTCGATCTTAACTAGATCAAAGCCGGTAGAAACGATATGGTTCCTATTACCAATTGCAGAATTATCGCTTTCCTAATCGACAGACCATTGCGTCGTACGATGAGAAGAGCGATGAGATTAGCAAACGAGCCGATAGGGCCGATGTTCCCTGCAAGACCAGCTTCAACGGCTATCTTCGGAACAATATGAGGTGGAAGAACGACGGTCGTAAGGATAAGTTGAGTTGCTGGAACATTGCTGATAATGTTCGAAACAAGTGCCACAAAGATCGCTGAGTATGGTTGCGTCCCTATAGCTACAGGAAGCACGTAAGGAGCTAAGGTAGACCGAATTGTCGCAGAAAAAATAGCAACAGACCCGATAAGGAAGCAGAGAATTACAAAGCTCTTCGAATCAAATTCTCCAACGAGTCTCTTTAACGAGCGTGATGTAAATATGAAACCGAACAAAAAGGCGATGCCTAATGTTATCTCATTTGAAATTCCTATGATGTCAAAAGAGAAGATTATAGCACCTACAGCACAAAGATAGACCACAGGAAACGGGAAACGTTTGGGCAGTAAATTCTCGTGCTGAATGTGCCCAACCTTACTCCTAATTGTCAGCAGACTTACGGCAGCGATTAATCCAGAAATCGCCAAGGGGAACCATGTGCCAGCAACAAATTGTCGCGCCGAGATTCCTGATGCCTGCCACAAGAGGATGTTCTGCGGGTTTCCAAGAGGCGTTAGCGAACTAGCTATGTTAGTGAACGTTATCTCCGCAACTAAGAGCGGAGCGATATCAACATGAAATTCTTTCGAGTAGCTGACAAGAACAGGTGTCAGTACGAGAACCACGACATCATTTAGGATAAACGGTGAGAACACAGCAGTGACGAGCACTACGGCATAAAGAACTCCCAATCTTCCTTCGAACAAGGAGATGAGTTGTCTCAAAAACGTATAGCCATCCATAGCCCTGAACTGAGCTGCGATGCCAAACAGAAATGCCAGCGCTACAAAGACAGAAGGGTCAATCAGCAATCGAAAGTCGAGCTACGCACGATTCTCTTGAAGATAAATGCTGGCAGTCACGTTACCGATTGGATATACCCACACGATGGAAAATCCGACGAAAAGTAACAGTATGCCGTATCCGATGAAGAGATACTGTTACCCTATAGCCGGTAGAATGACAGACTCCTCAAACTTGAATAGTCCCCAATCAGCCGGGAGCCAAGGCCTTGACTCGGGTCATAATGCACATCGATATGGATGCATTCTACTCCTCAGTTGAACAACGCGAGAATCCGCTCCTGATCGGGAAACCCGTGATTGTCGGCGCTGACCCGAAGGAAGGAAAAGGGCGGGGGGTCGTGATGGGTTGCTCTTATGAGGCAAGAAAGTGCGGAGTACACTCTGCCCTACCCATATCCATCGCTTACAGGCTTTGCCCAAACGGCGTCTACCTACCTCCCAACTTCACCCGATACGAACAGGCCTCAGAGCAAATTATCCAGCTACTTCGCACTTTCTCAGAGAAACTTGAACAAATGAGCATCGACGAAGCCTTTCTAGACATGACCGAAAAAGTATCCAGCATTGAGGAAGCCGCAGCTCTAGCCGATACAATTAAGCGAGAGATACGTGAGAAAGCAAAACTCACCTGCTCGATCGGCATCGCCCCAAACAAAGCCATCGCGAAAATTGCCTCTGACTTCAAGAAACCAGACGGGTTGACCAGCGTTCCTCCGCAGAAAGTACGGGAATTCCTAGACCTCCTCCCAGTAACAAAGATCAGCGGAGTTGGCAAGAAGACTTCAGAGTTATTGACCCAAGCGGGGATCATGTCTATCGGCCAACTGGCGGCAACGCACCCCAGCAGGTTAACAGAGATTTTCGGTAAGTATGGGATGAGAATCTGGCAAATAGCGAACGGAATAGACGAGGAAGAGGTCATCACCTCATCAGCGATCAAATCCATCAGTTCAGAAACCACCTTCGAAGAAGACGTGATAGACCGAACGAAGGTTATGCAGGCTTTTGACTCAATCATCCAAGACGTACACGCTCGAGTTCAATCTCAAAGGATGCTCTTTCGAACTATCGGTATCAAGGTTAGGCTAGAAGATTTCGAAACGTTTACTCGAGCAAGAACCCATACGAGGTATACTAACGAAAAATCCATCATCGAAGAATATGTAAAACAACTCTTCCGAGAATTCGAGAATCCCCCCCGTAAGATCCGTCTCGTCGGCGTTCGAGTGTCAAGTCTGATAAGTGTAGACTCAGAGCAAGAGAGCATCCTTCGTTGGGCCAATCCGAATAAGTGAGTTAACTTATTCCTGCGTGCTTGGTAGATTCATCTTCGCCAACACTGGTCGCAACTCAGTAAGCCACTCTTCGAACGGCTTGTTACTCGGAACAACGATACGTACGCGCCGATCGGCAAGAATCGTAACGCTCCCCTCATCCTCGGTCGATAGTGGAATCAGGACTGACTCCCGATGCAAATTCAGCGAGTCCGTCACCTCAAGGATCTTCAGGATCTGTTCGGGACGAACCGCAGCCATGATTCTTCAGCTATGATTCACTTAGAGAGACTAATTATTCTCTTGTTCCTAGAGCCATTTAGGAAGATAATTTCTCTAGGAGTTTATTGAGCTCCGATCGACTCCTAACTCCAGTCAATCGATCCCATTCTTTTCCATTCTTGAAGAGAATGAGGGTTGGGATGCTTTTGATCCCAAATTGCTGAGCCAAGTCCCTGCTGTTCTGAGTGTCTACTTTAGCAAAGACTATCCGATCTTCGAACCGTTTGGCCATATCTCTGATAATCGGTGTCATCACGTGACAAGGGCCGCACCAGCTCGCCCAAAAATCCACAACAACCGGTCTCTCGCTCTTCAGAAGCTCTCGCATGTTTCCGAGAGTAGCTTGATGAATCCGGCCACCCATAATACTAACGCCGCAACTCTTCAGGCCTGAACCTGTTCAGTTTACTTTCTTGGGAGCGTCGTATTCGTGGTCTTCCCACATATCGTAAGCGGTCGCAACCGACGAGGCCTGAGTTATGATTGCCAATGCTATTACGATGTGAATGAAGATTATGACTTCTACCAGGGGCACGGTCACGTTCATCCTGAGGTTAGCGTAGAGTATTAGGCCTAGAATTATCTGAAATGTTGCCAAAATAGCCGTGGATTTTGTAATCCGTTTAAGCCGATTCGGCGCTTCAGTGTGCTTCATCTTCACATTGTTGTAATGTGCCAATCCTAGGATTATTAATCCGAGGAGCGCGTGCACGTCAACGAGGTAGAGGGTGAAGCGCGGCATTACGATGATAAGTATCTGCAGTGAGGCGAGCCAGATCATTGCGTAGAGTGTTTTCCAGAGGGTCAATCGTGGTCCGGCTGTGGGAGGCCGGGGAATACTCTAAAGATACCGGTAGGTTTCCCTGGATGACAAATAGTGGCCGACGATTCACTAGATAGCGGTTTTCGGTTCAGGCGCGAATGTCATACCAGTGCATTGTCTGCACCGTTGCTAAGGGTGCTTGTGCGAGTAGGCGTGCTTCGTTGAATAAGTCTACTACCCGCTGGACGGGGCCGTTGTCGTTGTTTATGCTGTATACGGATATTGGGCCGTAACTTTTCATATGCACAAGATTTGTTTCAACTAACTTTCCTAAATGTTTCCGTATTACCTTCCTGTCCAACCCGCTGAACTTCGCAATCTTGTAAATCGTCAAATCTTCTCCGCGACTTCGGGCAAGAACTAATAGGATCCTTAACCTGGCCTCGCTCCCCAAAGTCTTCAAGAGTAGAGGTCGCAGTGGCAATTTTACTCAACGGGAACAATAGACCCCCTGCAAAGATAAGCAAGAGAGTTAAGTGAAGCTAATCGTTTCTCTCTAAGAAACGCAGATTTGAGATTGGGCAGGGATGGCAAGCGTCAGTAACGGTACGTTGTCGGTTGACGATCACCTAGGCGTGTACCGTTACCGTTCAGTTGATTGTTAGGGTTTAGTGTTTAGGTTTCGTGCTTCGTTTTGCGTCTGATTACCCCGTACCCGATTATCATGAAGATTGCTAGTATCGCTAACCCGAATGGATACTCAGGTATTACTAGAGTACAGCTAATACTATCATTACAAACCAGTCCTACTGGTGGTACTATCAATATTGGTATCGTGGTGGTACCAATGACCGTGGTGGTGAGGGAAGTAGCGCAGGTCGGTCCGGCAACCCCACCGGACGCTAATGTAACCGCTCCAGAACTTTGCGCTAGGGCTCGACCGTTCAAGATTGAGCCGCCGTTCAAGACGATCGCACTACCAGCGATAATAGTTCCTATGATCGTATTGGTTGTATCGAGAGTAGCTTGGCTGGCCACCTGCCACCACACGTTACATGGGTCGCCACCCACAATTTTGGCGCCGGGATTGAAAGTGAGCCCGCTGACTGTCTCGAAAACCCAGACGCCTGACCCACTGAGGGTGAGTGTTCCCGTCAACGACATGGAACTGCTGGCACAGTATACACCCGGCGGGAGAACTAAACCGCCTAGATTCGGATAGTTGCCCGGTGAGCAAGTCTCACCGGCGAGAGTGGTATATGCAGCCCCGATGGCAGCCCGAGCGGCATTCGTGCCTGGAGGACCACCTTGATTCGCGCCTGGAGAAACAATGGTACACAGCCCCGGAAAGCCAGTAATGGCAGTAGCTGGCCCTGGGGAGATACCTACATCACCCGTCATGGAGGCCCCGCCGGTACACGACACTCCCGTGCCCCCGAAAAGCGAGTAACTTGCCGCAGCCCCCAAAGATGGCGACGTGGCTGCTGCTGACACATTGTTGACCACGAGAGTGTTGGCTGCGACTAGAATTATTGTGAGAAGCAGAAGAGCTGAAACAAAAATCGTTACTCTGCCATTCTTTCGATTCATCATTCTACCCCATCAAAACTGGATAGTCCGCCCACAAGATTTAGACATTGGTACGGAATAAAGCTCTATTTAACGTAATACGTCGAAGAACACTCTACCAATAGCAATATTCCATGACTGAAACATTAACGTGCTTAATGAGTCTCTTGAAGCGTTCTGAATTAGAGTCAACCGACTGGTAGAAGAATTTGAGCTATCAATTGTAGAGGTACCGCTACCCAAGCGTCCTCTAAGGCCGTCTTACTTTCGGCGTCTTCGACGCTTCGTTGTGCGTTTCCTGCTAGGTTTCGTTCTACGCTTCGCGGTACGTTTCTTCTGTGGAGATAGGTCCTTTTGCATTCGTTTGAGAGTTTTCTCGTCCACGAGTCTGAGCATGTATAGGAACATCATGAAAACAAGCAAAGCATTGAAGTGAGTTTCTTTTGGCGTCGCGCGCTTTCGCCTAGCTCTTGACGCCCTTCTCGGCGTCGTTCTCCTCGCGGTCCGGCTTCTTACTTTCTTAGGCCTGGTTCTTTTTCGTTTTGGCAGTTTTCTTCGCCTACAGATGAGGTATTTCTATAGTTGTGAGTCGTTTTATCTAACTTTCGCCTCATTAATAGTATAAGCTAAGGTGCTCAGGGAGTATCCATGGATTGGCCTGTGTCTTCTGCGACATCGTAAGCAAAACAACGCCAGCATATATCATCTACGAAGACCAGGGCTATGTTGCATTTCTCGATAAGTATCCAATCTCAATAGGGCACACTCTCGTTCTACCCAAGGCGCACTTCGAGCGGGTGAACAACATGTCCCAGCGTGAGTTCTGTGCGCTCTACTCGCGTGTACACGCTTTGAATCAGCTCATAACCTCCACGATGGGGGCAGCGGCGTCCCACATTTCCATAAACGATGGTGCTGCTGCAAACCAACTCATACCCCACGTGCACGTTCACATAATTCCTCGAAGCCCGAACGACAACGCCGGCTTCACTGCAAGAAAACTCATGCGGCCAGAACAAATGGAGGAAGTCAGGAAAAAACTGACAGTTGATGATCTGAAGCTTAATGTTTGATGTTAGCCGTGATCATCTGTTCCAATGACAGCGCAATCTGCTTCGGTTCTATAATGGGTGCTGTGCAGGTTCTTCCGACGCATATGTAGGCGGTTGGAGTATCAGACGCCGCGTAACCCATCGCTTCTATTTCCTTTGCATCCTCTCGCGGGTCAAAGATCTTCACTATTTTTCTTGGTTCATAGATGCGGTTGGCTTCCGCGAGTAGACCTTTCGTTTGGGGCCTGTCTGGAGACCCCACGATCTGTATCATACTCGGTTCATTCAAGAACGCGTCAACAGCCAATGCGTATTCTGCCGATGAGAATCCAAAGCTGAGATACGAATCCGCGAACCGCTTCAGAGTGTCTTCCGCGTGCATTCGGTAAGATTCTTCCCCGGTTAGGTGATGCAGCTTTGTTAGAACGCGTGCTGCAGCGCTGTTTTCCTCGAGGGGTTTTGTTGATTTACTTAGGAAGCCGGGCGCGTTAGGGTCTACTACGGTATCGAAGAAAGCTCCGAGTTTCGGATCATGCAATTTTGTTACGGTGAGAGCCATCAGCTCGGTGGCGGTCTTGAGATACTTCCTTTCTCCTGTGCACTCAAAGGCACGACAAAGAGCACTTGCAGTTTGTATTTGGTCAGCAAGCTGATTCTCCAGTTCCGGTTTGCCGTCGTAGAAATGGTACATGCCTTCATCGCTCTTGAAATTGAGCTGAAGTAACCTATCGAGGCTTTTGAGAGCGAATTCTCCTGGGAGCGGATCCGCTAGGATGAAGGAGGCGTCGAGGTATGCGGAGATCATCATTGCGTTCCAATTCGTGTAGATTCGTTTGTCAATGAAAGGTGGCTTTGTATTGAGGCGTTCAGCTTTGCTCAGTTTGTAGTATTCTTCATCCGCATCCTGGCTTCCATAGAAACAACCCTGCTTCTGATCACTTAACCACGAGTTCACGTATTCGACAATGCCTCTGCCCACTTCAGCGTAGAATGGGTCGGCGGTGGATTGGTAGGCGTGCAGGTAAAGTTCGAGCCATTTTGCGTTGTCTTCAGACATTTTCTCAAAGTGTGGGATGCTCCAGTCTCTTGCTGTTGAATATCGGAAGAAGCCCCCCATCTCCTTATCATAGGTGCCACTTCGTCCGGCGTTGTTCAATGTCACGAGTACCATTCCCAGAAATTCGCGGTTGCGAGTGTAATGGTATTTCAAAAGGGCTAATTCTTGGGCTTCTGTGTTGGGAAACTTAGGTTGGGACCCGAAGCCGCCGTAGATGGGATCGAAGTTGTTGGCGACTTCCCCGAGTATTTCGTCTACTATGGAATTTGACAATGCACCGGCAGGCATCGTTTCGGGTTCAGGAAGTGAAGTCTCAGCTGGGGGTTTTTCTTGGGATTTCTGCCAGGATGATTTGATGTCGCGCAGAAGCTGACGCATCTGATCTGGAGGGAAATAAGCCCCACCGTCAATAACGCGCCCGTCCGGTGTTAGAAAGGCAGTTGTAGGCCAACCACCCATGTTGTACCTACGGTTGATGTCTGGTCGTTTATCTGTGTCCACCCGGATCGGAATGAAATTAGCTTGAATATATTCCGCAATGTCGGGAACTGCATAAGTGTCCTGATCGAGTCTGTGACACCAGTGACACCAAACCGCGCTGATATCTAGTAGAACTGGTTTCTTCTCTGCTTTGGCCCTCTGAAATGCTTCATCGGTCCAATCCAACCAATTGATCTTAACCTCTTGTTGCATGCGTTCTCATTCTCCTGCTCCCATTCGTCTTAAAGAGACATAAACTCTGAAGTTGCATGGAAGATGGGTTTAGGAAACTTTTGACAGCTCTATACGCCGACCCACGTATAGCCTGTCTTATAGTCTTGGAGCAGACCGCGTCGGTATCATCTTCTTGTAATTCTCCAAGATCTTGTCGTAGATCGCAAGCGTCTGACTCAATGCTTCCTGAGATTTGCCGTGGCATTGGTTGTCCGGTTTAGCTGTTGAGAGGCACTTGGTTTTCGCTTCTTCCAAATGGTTCAGGGCGTCTTCGAATTCTTTTCCCTTTTCGAGTTTGAGAACCGCCAAGAGTGAATTGTATGCGGCCAGGTGGGCTCGTTTACAATCCAAATGGTCTTTGCTTTCTCTCTCCTGGTAACACAGCTTGCAACAGTCCATCGCCGTTCGGGCCTGAACCCAAGGTTGGACTAAGAATACTGCTTCCATGTAAGCGGAGAAGGGTATAGGTCGATTTATCGCTTGTGCCAGATTTGAAGCACGAGATGTAGCCTTCGACTTTGCCTGCGAAGTGTGAGAGGCGCTGTGATTCTGAAGCCTGTGCCAGCTATGAGAATCGACAGGCCCAATGTTCCGATCAATATTACAAGTCCGACGTAGAACAGGCTTGTCATTCCATATCTATCTAGCAGATAACCCCCGAGAAGTGGGCCGATAATTGTTCCCAAACTTATCACGACACTGTAGACACCCATAGTCGTTCCCCGGCTTCGTTGCGGGGCTAGATCGCCCAATGTTGCGAGCGCGGCAGGGGGAAAGGCGAAACATCCTATTCCGAACACTACGAGAAAGGGGGCACCGAACCAGAAGTCCAACCTGCCCCTAACAATGTATATGGCTGTAACGAACAGTCCTATGACCGAAAGCAGCCCCAGCATCATGAGCTTATCCCGGCCATACTTGTCAGATAGATGGCCGAAGAATGGTTGTGTGAGCGCCAATATCAATACGATTCCCGCTAACAGGAAGCTCGTTAAGAGGGGCGATGGGCCAAGGCGTGGGCCGAAGGTCAGCGCTATACCGACAAAGGTGGTTAGGGCCAACCAGATCGGGAACATCGCCGCTGCGCGTCTATCACTAAAAAGAATCTTCAATGTTTGGATTGGAGAGAGTGCTCGTTGTTTGTCTTGCCGTTTAGTTTCCTTGACTCTGAAGTAGGCGAAGAGAGCGCCGATTGCTGCGAGCGTTGCGGCAAAATAGAAGGGAGTCGTTGGTGAACTAATTCGCGTCAGAATTCCTGCTGCTAAAATGCCGACCATATACCCTCCTAGGTTCGCGAAATCATAGACCCCCATTTCTTTCCCACGCGTTGCGTTAGTGCTGGTGTCGGTTACCATGGTAAGTGTGCTAACAATGATCATAGCTGCAGCGACGCCCTGTACTGCATGCACAGCTACCAAGTATCCGACGTTTGTGTTCAATGTGAATGCGAATAGCGCGACCGTGGAAACTGTCAAGCCCAGATAGATCCACTTTCGCCTTCCAAACCTGTCAACTAGAATTCCGATCGTCGGCCCACAAATTGTCTCGGTTACCGGGTAGGCAGCTGCGATTATTCCAACGGTAAGGTTCGAGAATTCATGCTTTGGAAGGTAGATTGGAAGAGTGAAGAGCACAAGTCCGAAGCTGAACCTCATTAGGAATACGGAGAAATATAACGGCGATTGGAAAAGGAGTGAGCGGCTCAAAGATAACCGCGATGAATAGAACACCCTTCTCTCCTCCAATTTGCCGATTGGGTTTTCGTCCGATCAGCCGTCGCCTTCTGTATAAGTCAATTAAACATCTGAGTGTTTAATTAGATGCGAATGGATGCCGAACCTATGCCTTTGAAGACTCTTCAAATTGCGATTCTCGGAGGCAATGAAGAAGCAGTTTTTGTGGGGCTCCGCAATTTTCCGGCTCATAAATTGGTCTTGATCGCGACAACCGATACCAAGGATCAAGCGGAACAGCTTGCTGGAAAACTTACAGACACTCTCAGACTCGCTGTGAGCATAGTGACGATTCAAGATCGCTCAATACAGACGATGCTCGATACAATCGGACAACTAGTAAAAGAAGAAACAGAAGGGTTTCAAGATTTTCTCATTAACGTGGGGTCAGCCTGCAAGCATTTGACGTCCGCTGGCGTTACGGCGGCTTTCATTCACGGAATAAAGACGTTCGATGTCGTTGGGGATCGCCCTGAAGTGCTCCCAGTTATGAAATATGGATATACTCAAACCGTGACGGAACCTAAGCTCGAGATCATGCGTGCCATCGAGCGTTCTGGCGGTGATGTTGAGAGCCTGGAGAAGTTAAGTGAGATAACGAATTACGGAAAGCCACTTCTAAGTTACCATATCAGAGGGTCGCAAGACGGCAAGGGATTGGAAAGTTTGGGTTTAGTCGAGATTGAACGAGGAAAGCGTGGTCGCCTGCACGTTAGACTGACCTCTCTGGGGCGAACGCTTCTTTCAACGACGCAAACTAAGTAGCTTGTTTGGCTTCCTTTGCAGGAAGATTGTTCTTTTTCCTGCTTGGTATAATCTTCAATCTACAGAATACTGCGTCGCCGTCCTTAATGTCGAAGATCTTTCGAATTTCTTCAGGTATGGTTACTCTTCCGCCTGCCGTTACTTCAGCGTAGAAGGGTATGTCCTCTTCCGCAACTTCCGTTGGCAACGATTCACCTTTCACGCTTGAAATGAACCTTCACTAAAAAGAGTTGTTGACGTGAGGTTACTGTTGATTTTGTGCTAGACTGTGCTGCTAGGACACAACTTGTTCACGGGGCAGATGGCACACCGTGGGCGGGGTGCTCGACAGATTGCGCGTCCGAAGGAAATTATGGAGAGGTGGAGGGGGATTCTATTTCGAGGTGGAATTAGGGCCTCTAATGGCAGGCGAACCTGTTCATAGTTTGCGTTGGTCTTAGCGATTCCGAGCCGTTTGGTAACTCTTGCAATGTGCGTATCAACCGGTATGACGGGGTTCTTCGCCACGAATGCGAGGAGAATATCGGCGGTCTTAGGCCCAACTCCAGGAAGGGTCATGAGTTCCTCCTTTGCCTGCTCATACGGACGGTTCAGAATGGGTGTGAGTCGTCCACCATATTGATCCTGAATGATCCTGGATACGGCTTTGATTCGTGGAGCCTTTGACCTGTATAAGCCAGCCTGTTTAATGCATGGCGTTAAGTCTCTGATTCTCGCTTTGGCGAGCGTTCGCGGGTTAATCTTGTAGCGCTTCCTTAGTTTTCTCATCGCTGCCTCACTATTGTGGTCAGTAGTGTTCTGAGACAGAATGGTTTGCACTAGGGTCTCGAAGGGGTCTCCTGCTTTCCAGACTTTTACCGGAAATTTCTTGCCGATTATCCTAAGCATCAAGTGTTGAGTTGTTCTTCTAGGACGCCGCAAGAGTTTCTTTCTCGCTTCCTAAGCTACGATCTTGATATTCCATCGTCTTTTGTGAAGCATAGTTTAAAGGAAGCTATCTTTCTAACCAGTGAAGAGACTTCAGACGTATATGAAAGCCATAATGCTGGTCCCGGTTTTCATAGTCGTAGTGATTATGGCTCTTCAGCCTACTGCTTCAGCTCAGGGCAGCGTACTCGTCGTTAGCATAAGTTCAGACATAGCAAGCCCAACCGTGGAGCTAGTAACACGCTCCATTGATGAGGCGAACACTGGAGGAGCGCGGCTCATAGTGTACGAGCTTAACACGCCCGGCGGAGACTTGGGATCTGTAACGGATATTATGAACGCTTTCAACAATTCGACAATCCCAGTTGTTGTATGGGTCACTCCTGCAGGGGCGGCAGCTTGGAGCGGCGGGACATACATTTTGATGGCGTCGGACATAGCCGTGATGTCGTCCGGAACGACAATCGGTTCAGCTCAACCGGTTTCAGCGACGGGGGAAACCATCAACGAAACAAAAATCATCAACGCCCTAACCGGACTGATGCGGGACAACGCCCGACTTCACGACAGAAACGAAACCATGGCTCAGCAATTCATCACGCAGAACATCAATCTCGGCCCCGAGGAGGCACTCAGGCTTCACGTCATTGAATTTGCTGCCGACAGCCTTGGTAGCCTACTCTCTCAACTCCAACCCTACACTCTAATTCATACAACCACGCAGATGGGCACATCGGTATGGAAACTCGTTTTGACGTCCACGTTAAGCAACGTAACCTATACGAAAAGTTATGATTTCTCAGGAATCTCACAAGCGACCACTTACGATTACTCACCTACCGTTAGCGTTCAACTCCTTACGTTCCTATCTAACCCCATCATCTCGATCGCCCTCTTCTTAGTTGGTATGTATGCGGTCATAATCGGCTTCAAAACTCCAGGCTACGGCGTTGAGATTGCGGGCGCTTTGATGGTTCTGTTTGCGCTGATAGGATTTGGAGTAATAGGAATCAACTTCGCTGCCATCTTTCTCTTTATTCTCGGTATAGCTCTGACACTGCTAGAGCTCAAGACGCACATCGGAGTTTTCGCCATAGCCGGCATCGGAATGGTAATCGTCGGGAGTTTCCTGGCATTCCCTCTCCCTGGGTGGCAGCTACTCGCTGCGAAATCCGTCGAAACAGGGCGGGAAACACTGATCTCGCTAGCCCTCGTGATGTCTGGAATATTCGGGTTCGTTGTTTACAAGGTGGCACAGGCGAGACGAATGAAGGTAAAAGCGGGCCCTGAAGAGTTGGTGGGCAAAGTCGGGACGGTCACCTCAGTCCTCGCCCCAAGAGGCGAAGTCCGGATCGAAGGCCAAATTTGGAGAGCTGAGAGTGTTGGTACCGAAGTGAAAGAGGGAGAGCAAGTCGAGGTCATTGGCAGAGAAGGGCTAACCTTAAAGGTGAAGCCGAAGCCAAATCGAAGTGAAGGATGAGTCCTTGGCGCTTGCGGATTTATTGACGCCCGAGTTCATCGTGGGTGTCATAGTCCTACTCTTCGTTGTACTAATCGTAGCATCCGGTATCAGGGTAATCAGAGAATGGGAACGGGCACCCGTTCTACGCCTAGGCCGCTTTACCGGGTTGAAGGGCCCCGGCCTCTTTTACATAATCCCCTTCGTAGATCGGATTCCAAATATCGTTTCAATGCGCGTACAAACGTTCCCGTTTAGAACCGAACAAACTTTCACCAAAGACAATGTTCCCGTGAACGTTGACGCAATAATGTTCTTCCAAGCTATAGATGTAGAGAAAGTGATTTTGAACGTCGAAAGGTACCTAGACGCTACCAGCTTGGCTGCTCAGACAACCTTGCGAGAAGTTATAGGCAAAGTAAGTTTTGACGAATTACTCGCCGAACGCGAGAAGGTGGGCGTCGAGGCCCGAAACATAATCGACGAGAAAACAGAACATTGGGGTATTAAGGTGGTCTCTGTCGAGGTCAAAGATATCGGAATACCAGGGGCTTTGCAGGATGCCATGTCTAGGCAAGCCCAAGCTGAACGCGAGCGAAGGGCACGGGTGACTTTAGCAATGGCAGAGTATGAGGCGGCCCAGAAGATGGTGGACGCCGCCAATATGTACGAAAAGAATATCCGTGCTTTGGAACTTCGTTGGATGAACATTCTCTACGAACTAGGCCTTCAAAGCAAAGGAACCCTGATGTTGGTCCCAACGAACACACCGACCGCAGGAGTTTCTATGGGATTCCCACCCATTGGGGTTGTGAGTCTTCAGGATCTCGCCAAACAGAAGAAAGACGAGAAGACCTAGAACACAACGAGAAGATCGGAAAGAGCCTCATCGAGACTCCAAGATCGAGTTTTCCGATTACTGATTTGTAAAAGTCAATCCTCTTCATATCTGTGAGTAGGGTTTGCAGCGATCTGATACCGCGTGAGTATAGACTCGTGTTGAGGCTCGGTTAGGGGGATCTAGTGATTTCCCGCTCCGCGATTGAGAGTGGCTTTCCGGTCCTTCTTTTTCTGCGCATCACTATCTCAGCCATCGTGCTTACAGCAATCTCCGCAGGTGTTTCTGCACCGATATCAAGGCCGATTGGTGTTACGACTTTTCGGAGTAGTTCATCTGGGATTCCATCTCTTTTTAGCTTGGACAGGATGCCTTTAGCCTTGGATTCGCTTGAGATCATTCCAATGTAAGCGGCCTTAGAACCGATTAAGGTTCTCAGGGCCAGCTCGTCGGATTCTCCAGCATAGGTCAGGATGACAACGTAGGTGTCTTGGTCTATTTGGAGTTCTTTCAGGGCTTTGTCCCAATCATCTACAATGATTCTATCTGCTTCAGGGAATCGTTCTTTTGTCCCGTAGTCGGCTCTATCGTCTATCACGGTAACCTGAAAGCCCAGCATCTTTGCTAGTTTCGCTATTGGTTGTGCGACGTGGCCTGCTCCTACGAGGATTAGGGTCTCTTGGGCTTTGAATACGTTGATGAAGCACGTTATGACGCCAGCACAAACTGGCAGTGGCATTTTGACGGTTCGCGGTTTTTTTTCTTTAATGGCTTGCATGGCCTGTTCGATGAGTTGGAGTTCGGCGATGGCTCCGCCGATTGTCCCAATCACTCTACCTTCCCTTGTTACCAGCATTGATGAGCCTAAGTGGCGAGCGCTTGAACCTTCTTGATTGATTATCGTAACCCAAGCAAAGGGCTCTGAGGCTTGAGCCAGCCTGTGTGCTTCATCAATTAGGGTAGTGTCAGAGTAGACGGGAATATGCTTCAAGCTAAAAATCGCCTTATCTTTTTTCGTGTGCCTCTTGCGTTCTCCTCAGCTTGGTTAGCAGTCGATCGGGGGTGGCCGGTATCTCGTCCATTCGGATGCCGATGGCGTTGTCGATGGCGTTCACGATTGCTGGGGCAGGTAATACTATTGGTGGTTCTCCGATGGCTTTCGCGCCGAAAGGACCGAGGCGACCGGGATATTCTACGATTATTGTCTTGATCTCGGGTATGTCAAGTGAAGTGGGAACGTAATAATCCCCCAAGTTCGGGTTAACGACTACCCCATTCTTGTGGATCATTTCTTCCATTAAGGCGTAGCCTAAACCCTGAATCGTCCCTCCCTCGATTTGGCCTTCGACAGAAATCGGGTTGATGGCTTTACCTACGTCGAAGGCTGCGACCATCTTCAGAACCTGCACCCGTCCAGTTTCAGTATCAACCTCAACTTCCGCGGTTACCGCAGCGTAGGTATATTGCAAATATACCGTTCCCTGGCTGGTCTCAGGGTCGTAGTCGCATTTTGGCGCTGTCCACGTGCCCGACTCCTTCAAAGAAATATCCCGTGAATAAGCCTGGGCGACGACGTCACGGAAGGATACTGTGCGAGCCGACTTAGAGTGGTATATTCCTTCGCGTGATTCTACTTCGTCTGCTGAGCACCCAAGCATCTCTGCTGCGATCTCTCTTAGCTTCTGGTCAAGCTTTCCAGCGATCATCTGCGTAGCGCGACCGCCTATCGTTATCGTTCGGGAGGCAACCGTCGGCCCCGAGTCACCGCAATACTCTGTGTCTGACGGATCAAGAGTGAAATAGTCAAAAGGGAGGTGCATTGTTTCGGCAGCGATCTGAAGTAAACCGGATGGGGCTCCTGTCCCGTACTCGGTAAGTGCCGTTCTAACTCTGATCTTACACTCGCTATCGATTTGCATGTGGACCGTAGCAAAATCGTTGCCTTCTGGGCCGAGGCTGTTGCCGTGGTACATGATGGCGAGTCCTAAACCTCGTTTCTTCGTCCCAGTGATACTCTGGAATTGTCGCCGTTTCCTATACCAGTCCGATTCTGCTATCGCTTTCTGTAAGCACTCTTCGAGTCCACAGCCTTCGTCAACCATTTGGCTAGTGGCCGTTAGTGTTCCAGGCCTAAGCATGTTCATTAAACGAAGATCCAATGGGTCCATGCCTAACTTCTTTGCGATCTCATCCATGTGGGATTCAGCAGCGAAATGAGCCTGCGGTCCACCGAACCCTCTGAATGAGCCAGCCATTGTGTTGTTTGTGTAGACGCAGTAGGCGTCGGTTTTGACGTTTGGTATGACGTAGGGGCCGGTAGCGTGGAAGCATGCACGGATTACGACGAGCGGACCAAGCGAGGCATAGGCGCCGGTGTCGGCGACTAGTTTAGTCTCCCATGCGGTCAGTTTCCCGCTCTTCTTTACACCGACCTTCGTTGAGATAACGAATGGGTGTCGTTTCGTGTGGCCTATCATTGACTCCTCTCGAGTATAGGCGAGGGCGGCAGGTTTGCGCGTTTTAACCGCAACTAGCGCCGCCATCCCGAGCACATCGACTGGGATTTCATCGGATTTTGGTCCGAAAGCTCCGCCGGTGACTGCTTGAATGACTCGAACCTGTTCGGGTCGAAGTGAGAGGATCTTAGCGATTCCCGTTTGGACATGGTAAGGACTCTGAATAGAGGCAACGCATGTAACCGAACCATCTGGCTCAGGTATTACGAACCCGGCTTCAGGCTCCAATGGTACGGGTTCCTGAAACGGGGTCTTGTAAGTTCCTTCAACAATCAAGTCCGCTTGCTTGAAGCCTTCTTCCACATTGCCTTTCCGAACCTTTAGGTGCTTTGCTACATTTCCTTTTTCATGAATTTGGGGCGCATCAGGTTTCATTGCATCGAACGGCGAGAACACCGATGGGAGTGGTTCATAATCTATCTTGACCAAGTCAACCGCTTCCTCGGAGATGGAAGCGTCGTATGATGCAATCGCCGCTATCGGTTCGCCCGCAAAACGTACCCTATCAGTCGCGAACAGTGGCTTGTCAGGGAGAAGAGCTGTCGACTCGTTTATTCCAGGTATGTCCTGAGCCGTTACTACCGCTACTACACCGGGATATTTCCGTGCTTCCGACAGGTCCACTCGCTTGAGTAGTGCGTGGGCGACATTGGATCTGACCACTTTCAAGTAGAGGGCGTTTTCGGGAACAATGTCCATAGTGTAGATTGGTTTACCAAGTACTTTGTCGAGTGAGTCTACTCGTCCAACACTCTTACCAACTACCAGCATTTGTTGGCTCTGCGAGAGCTTCTTCACCGCTGCCTGATCAGTCAATTACTCGTGCCCCCCTCATTTCAGAGGCAGCTGTTTTCACGGCTTCGAAGATTTTCAGATACCCTGTGCACCGACAAATGACGCCGCTCGTCGCTAGTTTGATGTCTTCGGTGGTAGGGTCGGGGTTCTTGTCGAGCAGTTCCTTAGTTGCTAAGATCATGGCTGGGATGCAGTAACCACACTGGGAGGCATTCCACTTCATGAAGGCACGTTGTATTGGGTGAGGCTTTTCTGCGGAACCTATGCCTTCGATAGTCACGATTTTCTTGTTTCTGGCTTGAATAGCTAAGACCAAGCATGAGTTCACCATTTTTCCATCCATCAATACGCCACATATACCGCAGTCTCCTGTGCTGCAGCCCTCCTTCGTTCCTTTCAACCCTAACTTGTCCCGTAAAACATCCAATAGTCGCTCATGTGATTGGACGACGACAGCGTAGTCTTTGCCGTTGACCGAAAATTTCAGTAAGTGTTTAGACAAGTATTTTCTCTCCAGCGAGTCTGTCGGCGCATCTACCTACCGCACGCTTGAAGATGGCGCATGCGACTTCTAAACGGTATTCTTCCGAGGCTCTAAAGTCTGAGGCCAACTTTAGCTCGTTTCTCAGCGTAGTGACTGTATCGGACAACGATTGTTCATTCAATTTCTTTCCTCTCATTATTTTCTCAGTCTGCCGTGCCCGTTGTGGAATTTTTCTGTCAACTCGATTGAATGCGATTCGAACCTCCTCGCAGAGCTTGTTCTCAGTCAGCTTCAGGTAGACTGCGCAATTTACGAAAGCTATTATGAGTGAATTTCTCATTCCAACCTTTTCAAAGCTGCATGTTGAGCGTGGTTCTAGTTCCCTGAAGTTCGTCTCTACCAGGAGTTCGTTTAGTTTTAAGTCGGTTACACGTTTTCCCTTGACGAAGTTTTCCACTCGGATCGTTCGCTCTCCATGGATACTACGAACTTGAACATCCGCATCAAGGACCAATAGCACTGGCAGCAGGTCCTCTGATGATGAAGCGGAGCAAATGTTTCCGCCGATAGTTGCCATGTTAACTATCGATGGTCCGCCAAACTTCATTGCAACATCCCTGAAGACATCATATCGTGAGTCTATGACGGGGGATGCGATAAGTTCTGATATGCTCGTTAAGGCACCAATCTTAATCATCCCTCCCTCCCTCTTCACGTACCTGAACTCGGATAAGCCTGTGAGATCCACGAGCGTTTTCGGGGTAACCTGTTTTCGCTGTATTCTATTTATCAGGTCGGTGCCGTTCGCGATTAGGTGTACTCCAGTTTGATGTGAGTCGAGATATTGAAGTAGATCGACTACGCTCTCCGGTACGTACATGTCAAACCTGCGCAATTATTTTCATCCACCTGCTGCTGTTGGAACTAATAGGATTAGGTCTCCGTCATTTAGTTTCCTTGTTAATTCCGGAGGATTTTGCGGGATACTGTTAATGTAGAACATGGTGTAGCTGCGCAACTTACCGTGTGCGTCGAAAAACAGCTCCTTTACGGAACCGTTTGAAGAAATCAACGATTCTACTACGTCGTTAAGCGTGTTAGCTTCAAGTTCTATCTCGCTTTGGCCCAGAGTGGACCTCAGTTCATGGAATAGCCTAACTTTGACTTTTGCCGCCATCTCGGTTTTCCTTCTCTTTGAGGGCTTGGAAAACACGCTCTGGGGTGGCGGGTAGAGTGAACAGCCTTGTTCCTACGGCGTCGTAGATTGCGTTTGCGACGGCTGATCCGACCGGTATTATGCCGATCTCTCCCAAGCCCTTGGCCCCGAATGGGCCGATTTTTTCGTAGGTCTCTACGGGTTCAACCTGAATCTCTGGGACGTCACGTATGGTTGGTATGATGTATGTTGTGAAATTATTTGTCTTGATCAGTCCATTATCGATTTGTGTTTCTTCAGTTAACGCGAACCCTAATCCTTGCACGATTGCGCCCTCGCATTGACCGGTGTATGATTGCGGGTTGATTACCGTACCAGAATCTGGTGAGAGGAAGAATTGGAGAACTTTCGTTACGCCAGTTAATGTGTCAACTTCCACTAGAGCGATGGCGGTGGCGTACATGTATGACCAATGGGGAATCTCGATGCTGCCCTCGACCGGTTTGTCGACTCGCGGGACTTCGAATCCCGCGACGACCTTTGTTTTTGAGCCTCTGCTGAGGAGAAATTGCGCGATCTCAACGTAAGTTACTGATTTTCCAGTCTTCTTTCTACTGGAAATTCTTGATTCACCGAATTCAAGATTATCTTTCGGCTCTCCAGTTATCTCGCTGGCTGCGCCAAGGAGTAATTCATGCATCTTAGGAGCGGTAGCTAAGATTGCGTTTCCGCCTCTGACTAAGGCCATCGATGCGGATGAGGTTCCAGTATCGGGTGTGAGTTGCGAGTCGGCGGAGGCGAGGTATATGTCGGCGATGTCGCAGTGCAATGCCTCAGCGGCAATCTGGGAGTAGGCTGTGACCGCGCCTTGGCCAATCTCCGGGCAACTAACTCCCACAACGAATTTTCCGGTTGGTGTGATTTGAATTGAGGCGGCGGCGAAGTCCGGAAGGGCGCCGAAACCAAAGCCTTTGGTAGCTGTTGTGACGGCTATGCCTCTCTTACACCACGGTGCTGACGCCTTGGATTTGTGTACCAGTCTATTCTTCCAAAGATCTGTGCGTTCGGCGTTCAGGAGCGTCTCATAGACTCCGACGCTGCCGAGTATTTTGTAACCAAAAGGTCCAATGTCGCCTTGATGAACAACGTTCTTCTTGCGGATTTCCAGCCTATCGATCCGCAGCTTTTCCGCAATAATATCTATGTTCGACTCGATTGCAAAATTCACTTGAGGAGAGCCGAAACCGCGGAACGCCCCGGCAACTCCATTATTCGTATAGACTGAGTAGGCATCGATATCGATGTTCGGGACGCGGTATGGTCCGCAGCAATTTTCGACGGCGACGTCAAGTACTGTTGGACCGAGAGATGCATATGCGCCCGTATCGGCCACTATTCGGACCTGATTCGCCAGGAGTCTTCCGTCCCGGTCGGTCGCCGTCTTCGTTGTCACGATCATCGGGTGCCGTTTCATGCCCGCTATACCGGATTCTTCGCGCGTCCATACCATCTTGACGGGACGTTTTGTCTTCGTCGCTAGTAGAGCTAGGTGGATCTGGACGGTGTTCTCTTCCTTACCGCCAAACGCACCCCCTACCGGGGTCGAAATAACTCTGATTTCCTCAGGTTTGATTCCTAAGGACCTTGAAATCTGCATTTGATCTCGGTACGGGGATTGGCCTCCGGTGTAGAGAACGAGCCGTTCATGCTCGTCTAGCATCGCGATCCCTGCCTCGGTCTCAAGGTACATGTGCATTTGTCGCCCGGTTTGGTAGGTGTTCTCCACAACTACCGCGGCTTCGCGGAATGCTGAATCAACGTCTCCGACTCTGACCGTTGCATGTCTGAGGATGTTTCCTTTTTCGTGAACTTTGGGGGCGTCAGGCTTCATCGCTTCAAGCGGGTCGGATACGACGGAAAGCGGCTCGTACTCAACTTCGACTGCTTGCGCTGCTCTCTCTGCAGTTTCTAAGTCTTCGGCGGCGATAACGGCAACCGCGTCTCCAAGATACCTCACCTTATCGAAGCAGAGGACGGGTTGGTCAGGGATCAGGACACCGAACGCATTGAGTGCCGGGACGTCCTTGTACGTTAGAACGGCTACAACGCCTGGAATGGCCTTGGCTCTCTCTGTGCTGATTTTCTTGATCAGCGCGTGCGGGTATTTGCTGCGGGTGACCTTTGCGTAGAGCATGTTTGGCAGGGCCATGTCGGAGAAGAATTTTGTCTCTCCCGTGACTTTGCCTCGTCCATCTTTACGTACGACTGATTTTCCTACCCATTTCGTCTCTTCTCGCTTGACGGTTGTTTGTTCGGTCGTTCTGTCAACCCCCTGCGATTGGTGGGACGACGAGGATTTCGTCGCCATCGTTGATTTTAGATTTGGAATTGAGCCTGATTCCCTCTCGAACAATGTACAGGTAATCTTTGTCTTTAACCGGGAGGGATTGAAGTAGGTCGTCGGTTGTTGCGTTGTCGTTCAATTCGATAGTAAGCTCTTTTCTTTCGAGTGCAAGAGATGGAGCACCGAAAACCTTGACCTTGACCAGCAACCGTCTACCCATCTCACTTCTTCCCGTAAAGTGCCCGGTTTAATGCCTCGTAGACAAGGGAGGCCACCACATCCTTTCTGTACTGAGCTGACCCCCGAATGTCGTCTATCGGTTTAGCATCGGTGGCCGCGAGGGACGCGGCTGTCTTTAAGACCTCGTGATTCAGAGGTTTGTTTGTCAAGGATTGTTCGCATCCTCTAGCCCGTCGAATATTAGGGGCAACCGATCCTAAAGCCACTCTCGCTTCAGCAAATGTCTCATTCTTGCCTCTGCACCTCAGTACTGTTGCCACATCTACGATTGAGATTGCGTTTGCTTCGCGGAGTCCAAGTTTCATGTATGCTCCTCGGTCCTGCTCACCTAGAGCGTTGAAGTATACTTGCTCGATCAATTCATCGGGCTTCAGCGCAGTTTTTCTGTAGGCTAAGAAGAAATTTTCGATTGGAATTTCACGCCTTTCAGCCTTGCTTCGCGTGACTACGACTGCGTCGAGGGCGTAGAGAGGGGGTAGGCTGTCGCCTGCTGGCGAAGCGTTCCCCAAATTTCCACCTATAGTTGCCGTGTTTTGAAGTTGGATTGCTCCAATCTGCGTTGCCGCCTCCACAAGAGGCCATGCGTGGTCCCGCGTGAGTTGAGAGTGAACAATGTCGCTGTAGGTTGCCAGTGCTCCGATGTGGATGCAATCATTGTCCTTTCTCACAAATCTCAGTTCCTTGATGGACAATATGTTTAGGAGTTCATTCGCTTTGATGACCCCATCCCTAAGTTGAACAATCACATCAGAACCTCCAGCGATAATCTTAAGCCCATTCCGGTTTTCGTGAAGAATGTTTAGTGCCTCATCGAGGCTTCTGGGCGTTAAGACGTCGATTTCGGACCGCATCAATGATTCTAACGCCTCTGCTGCTTCGCGGCCTCTTGAACAGCGGAGATGATCTTTGAGTAGCCCGTGCATCTGCAGAGGTTACCTGAGAGGGCCGTGCGAATCTCATCTACTGTTGGGTTCGGGTTGCGCATCAAGAGAGCAGAGGCAGAAACGATCATGCCTGGGATGCAGTGGCCGCATTGCACTGCTCCTTCCTCGAGGAAAGCTTCTTGAACCGGATTCAACTTCCCATCCTTTACGAGTCCCTCGGATGTTATGATTTCAGACCCTTCTGCCTGTGAAACGAGCACGAGGCATGAACATACGGGTACGCCATCTTTGATTACGGTACATGCTCCACATTCACCCTTGGCACAGTCTTCCTTCGGTCCTGTAACGTGAAGTTCCTCGCGGAGAACTTCAAGCAAAGTGTAAGCTGGGGGACACTTGACAGTAACAGGCTGTCCATTGAGCTTGAAATTCGCGGTCTTCTCAACCCGCAAAGCTACTTACCCCTAAGCGCTCCAAATTTTCGTAGTCTGTGAAGCCAAAACGATTCTATACGTGTAACCTTTAACTCTTGACAAGTTATTTGGCATACAGACAACAAGCCGTTAATGAAGAGTACTAGCGAGGCAAAACACTCTTGATCAACCAGCAGCAATGAATTGCTGGATCTGAACCGTTGGCTTTCAAATCGAGCCTTTCATCCTGAAATTGGGAAGTTGGGACTATGATGGCAATACCGAAAGTGAGGACTCTAATCACGATGAAAAGCTCTTGAATGAAGTAAAACAGGCGTGTCCAGAGGGCGTCGAGTTAGCTAGATTTCTTGGAATCATGGTTCGCCTCGGCTACTTGGCAACGAAAGATTATGGTAAACGGCACCACGGAGAGATGAAAATATGATCTTCGGAATGTCTATCCAAACGTCTATATATCTAAGTGCCTATATCTTCTACTAAAGATGTTGTTTTGTATGAGAACTTATTTCAAAATCTTGTTGTTAGTATCCATTCTGGCTGCGATTGCAGTAGGCAATAGTCCTGTTTCAGCTCAACAAACAGGATGCACTATACGACCCAGTTCCCTCGCCTACACATCCCCGAACTTCTCCTACGGCTACAATTCCTACGTTGCCGCTGGAGTCTTAGTGCCTGTTTCAGTGACGTGCTCCTTCGTGGGTGGCCAATTATATGCTGTGGGATCCGCAATCAATCCTTCGACAAATGCTCGCGTGGATTCAGCGGCTGCCGCATTATCCTCCGCTTATGGAACAAACATCTACACGGGACAACTTGCATTCAGCATTCCATTCGAAGTCACTGGGTATACATTACAGATTTCAATCTCCATCTATAGCGGTGTCACTTACAATTACGGCAATTACGGCTCTTACAGTTACGGCACGGGGGTCCCGATAACATCAAGTGTTGAAACTGTGCAAGTTAATACTAACAGCAACTACGTCAACTATGCCAGTTGCTATTACGGATATAACTGTGAATCGAACGCTCAGGTTGTCAATTCTTGTAATACACCAAATAGCGACGGCACGGTGCAATGTATCGGATACCTATACGAGAATCCAAATTCATGTTTTGAACTTGTAATTCCAATACCAGTAGTGAGTTCTACAGGATTCGTATCCTCTCAATACTCTCAATACTACACGTTGCAGCAACTGCCGGCATCATATCCTGCCATCGGAACATGGGTGTCCGTCACAGGACAACTACACCAGGGTCCCAATTTTAGCTCAACCGGAGCGGCGTGTCCAGGCAATTACCTCAACGTAAACTCAATAACTTCTTAGGCGATCGAATCCCGAAGACCATTACGGTTGGTCAGTTGCGTCAGCCAACCGACTACTCGCGCGGAAGACCACCCGGAACACCACTGGCTTAGTTTGACATTGGAAAGCTAACGTTTCCTAAGAGAGGCTGACAATTGTGCGCTTCTCTAAGAACGGGCACACTTCCATTAAGATCGGTTGACCATTGAAACGCCTTATTTCTTGACGTTTCAGTGTTCCAAAACATGTATTCGTATCCATTTCCTAGAATGGGGTAGAGTAGGTTAGCAGGAAGGTATTGGAGTTAATGGTTAAAGTACAAAGAGTGGCTTTATACCTTCAGGATAAGCATAGAATTCGCGAAGAGATGAAGTTCGCGCAGTATGCTGAACAGAAAGGGTTTGAAGCCATCTGGCATGCCGAATCACGCCTCGCACGGGATGCTATTACGCCGCTTGCGGCTATGGCTGCCGTCACCAACAAAATCAAACTTGGAACTGGCGTGATAAATAATTGGACGCGGAACGTGGCTCTGACTGCGGTGTCTTTTCTAACTCTCGATGAACTGTCTGACGGTCGTAGCTTGCTTGGCGTGGGCGCTTGGTGGGATCCGCTAGCGTCGAAGGTTGGGATCGAACGGAAGAAACCGCTGAAAGCAATGCGAGAGTACGTTACTGTTCTCCAGCGCCTCTTCCGGATGGAGAACGTCACTTTCGAGGGAGAGTTCGTGAAAGTACGGGACATACGACTAGATGTTGTTTACGGCGATCCTTCTACACCCCGTAGAATCCCAATTTACATTGGCGCCACTGGTTGGGATATGATTGAACTAACCGGCGAGATCGCTGACGGCCTGCTGCTGAACTACCTAGTTTCCCCAAACTACAATCGCCAGGCCTTAGAACACCTCAAAATAGGAACGGCGAAAGGTGGTCGACGGTTCGAGGCCATTGACAGACCTCAGCTGATCGTGTGTTCCCTAGACGAGGACGCTGACAAAGCTATTGATAGCGCGCGGCCGCTGGTCGCCCAATATCTCGGCCAACAACCACATATCGCCAAAGCCAGCGGTGTGAAGCAATCCTTGATTGAAGAGGTAAAATCTGCGTTGGGAGGTTGGCCTGCCAAACCGGGTGGCTTGGAAAAGGCCAAGCAGTTAGTAGATGATGAACTCGTTCGACTTATCACAGCTAGCGGGACCGCAGAAGATTGCCTCAAGAAAGTTGAAGAGTACAACTCCACCGGATGCACTTGCCCAATCCTCTATCCATTAGCCGATAACGTTCACGCCATGATCGATGCCTTCGAAGTTAACCCTCCATCCTCCGGTCCGTTGATTGCTTGAAAACTGAACTTCCGCACAAATCAGCGAAAGGGTAAGAATTCACAATTCATCCAAGTTCAGTTCACTCAATGATAGGGTTCACGAATCTGAACTGGACCGTGTCTAGGACCCCCTTGTCAGTAATTCTTAGTTCCGGAAGAACTGAGAGTGTAGTGAACGCGAGCGTGATCGTAGGAGACGGCAGTCTCGAGCCCAATTTTGACCATGCATCCTTAAGCTCCTTCATCTGCTGTGAAACCGTTCCAACAGACTTGTCCGACATGAGCCCAGCTATGGGCAGGGGAAGATGTGATAGTGGTTTTTGGTCCTTAACGGCGACCATGCCTCCGCCGCTTTGTGCTAGAAGATTTGCGGCCGCAATCATGCTCGCGTCATCCACTCCCGCGACCACCAAGTTGTGGCTATCATGCCCCACTGTCGATGCAACAGCTCCCTCCTTTAGCCCAAGTCCCTTGACGAACCCAACCGCCACATTCCCTGAACGAATGTGTCGCTCAAAGACAGCTATCTTTGCTACATCCTCTCGTGGGTTTGCCAACGCTTTTCCTTCTTTCACGGGAACTTCTGACTCTAAATTGCGTGTGAGAATATTCGTCGGCATAACTCCAATCGCTCTAACCCTAACCGAGTCGTTCTTGGTCTTAGTCCTCACGGTCAGGTCCTCCAGAGTTGGTGGGCGTTTGAGATTCATGGATTGCTTCACGGCTTCTGGGTAAGTCGGGGTCGGCATGTTCGCGGTTAGCTTTCCGTTTTGACTTACGACTTTTCCGTCAGCGATGACGGTGTTTACGGAGATCGTTTCGAGTTTGTCGAGAATGACGATGTCCGCGAAACGGGCTGGGGCTATGTTTCCAAATTCTCTGGCACACTCATAATGTTCCGCGACATTGAGGGTGGCCATCTGAATTGCCTCGATCGGGTCGACTCCTTCCTGAATAGCTCTGCGAATGACGTGATCAATGTGCCCCTCGTTCAGAAGGTCGCTCGGTTCCCGGTCGTCTGTAACTAAACAGACGTGACGAGAATCCAGTTTCTTTCTTGTAACAGACGTGATTGTATTCGCAACGTTTGTTGCACCGGATCCCTCTCTTAGCATTGCGTACATTCCATTCCTGAGCTTTTGGACTGCTTGAATTTCTTCAGTTGATTCGTGGCATGAGGTTATTCCAGCAGCGGCATACGCACCTAAGTCCCTGTCTAGTAAATCGACTGCGTGACCTTCCACTATTCGTCCGGTTTTCAGTGTCGCTGCAATTTCCCCGTGTACCTCAGGGTCGGCCGCCAACACCCCAGGATAGTTCATCATCTCGCCAAGTGCCACAACTTCCTTCCAACTCATCGCCTCCTCAATCTCCTTCGGCCCAAACGAAGCACCACTTGTTTCGAAACCGGGGGCCGCAGGAACGCAGGAGGGAAATGTGACAAGCATCTTAAGCGGAAGCCCTCGGGCTTCGTTTATGAAGAATCGAACGCCGTCCATTCCAAGGACGTTTGCCATTTCGTGTGGGTCTATGAAAACCGTAGTTGTACCGTGAGGTATCACAGCTCTCGCAAATTCAGTCCCCGCGACCATAGCGCTTTCTACGTGAACGTGAGCGTCAATGAAACCTGGAGCAACCCATTTTCTGTGCGCGTCAATTACTTGAGTATCGGGTCCAATGGTGTTTTCTACGTTTCCAACAAGCGCTATCCTATCGTTTTTGATCGCTATTCCTTGATTCTCAATGATTTCGCCGGAGTTTGTATTTACAAGAGAGCCATTCCGAATTGCCAAGTCAGCTTTGGTGCGTCCCATTGCAGTGTTCACAAGCAGGCGAGTGACATCATGCAAACGTGTCCTGCCGTCGACTTCAAACATTGCCCACATACCCTCTGAAATCACGACTTGCCTCCATACTTAAGGAACATTCTTCGCGACTTACCCGTTGACATATTCGAGGCCGGCCAACGGCGCTTCTGAAGGGAATTAAATCCAGTCTACCAGACGGGAATTGGGAAGGATAAATTATAGTACCGCCGCCTCTAGTACGCGATCACTGAAGATGCGTAAACATGCCTGACAAGAAGTTTACGAAGATTTTCTATGCAACAGACCTCCATGGTTCTGGTAAGTGTTATGACAAGATATTGAGCGCCGCAAAGTTCTACAAGGTTGAGGTGTTGGTTCTAGGAGGGGACATGACCGGTAAAATGCTTGTCCCAATTGTTGACTACGGCGACGGGACGTTCAAAGCAGATTACATGGGCGGAAAAACCTTACACAGCCCAGACGAGGCGAAGTCTCTGGAGCGGGAGATAAGTGATAGTGGCTACTACCCCTATCGTTGTAGCAAGGCAGAGATGGATGAGCTCAACGCGTCCAAAGAGAAAGTGGACGAAGTCTTCATGACCATGATGAAGGACACATTAACAAAGTGGGTTGATCGTGCTGAAGCATTCCTCTCTGAGCTAGGCGTGACGTGTTATTTGACGGGTGGAAATGATGATTATCAAGAAGTTGTCGATGCCGTTCGAGATACTCCTCATGTAAAGAACGCCGATCACAAAGTCCTCAAGATTGATGAGCTTCACGAAATGGTGAACTTGGGGTGGAGCAATCCCACTCCCTGGAAATGCCCGCGAGATCATAGTGAGGAAGAGCTCGCAGCCATGACTGAGAAACTTGTTTCCTCTGTATCGGACAAGGAGAACTGCGTGTTCAATATTCACGTACCCCCGATAGACTGCGGATTAGATACGGCCCCGAAACTCGACGCCTCCGTTTATCCACCGAAACCTGTCTTTGACAAAGGTCAGGCAGTCATGTTTGGAGCTGGCAGCACTGCAATTCGTAGCGCGATCGAAAAATATCAGCCACTCGTAGACCTTTGCGGCCATATCCATGAATCCAGAGGAACTACCAAGATTGGAAGAACGTTGGTGATTAACCCTGGAAGCGAATACCCTGAAGGTGTGCTTAGGGGAGCTATCGTAAATATCGGAGACAAGAAAGTGCTTAGTTCTCAGCTCACATCCGGATAATTAGGAAACGGATATTGGTTAACATCTCGCGTGAACTATACGACGATTTGATCCCGCAAGGATGGCCTTTAGGATCGTCTACAGTGATCTCATGGTCGACTGTGAGCACCGCGCCCTGGTATGACCTAACCCAAGCAGCCGTCACAGACGGCGCGGTAAACCTATACTCGCTTGAAGTAGTTATCAAAGAACTCTAACCGCCCGTCATGGAACTTTCCATTGCCTTCTAGGGAGGGTTCTAATACGAGTCATATGCCAGGCCTATTGTGTAGAAGTCGAAATGTTGCGTAAGGCAATATGCGCGATTCTAATGCTGCTTTCAATCGCAGCGGTTAGTATGCCTGTTTTCGGTTCGACTGTTCTCGGTGATACGAGCGTTGAGCCTGTGGCGAGCACGCTTAACGCTCAGTATGTTGAGGCGTTGACGAAGATCACCGTCAACCAATCAACCGTCATCCACTCCGTGTCAATGTATTTGCAGTACAATGGTTCCGATGGAAGCCAGTGCCTCAAGTTTGGAGTTTACGGGGATAATGGCGGGAGTCCTTATGGTCAGAGTAGTCCTATGAATGAGCCGTTAATCGCATCGACCAAGAACGGGTACTGTTTTGTGGTTGGGAATTTCGGTCCGGGTTGGGAGACGTGGGCTCTGCAGCCTTCAGATTACATAACTATACCCGCAGGGGTTTATTGGCTTGCGGTTTTACCTGAGCAATCTTACGGATTGATTTACCACTTCACATACACCGGCATCTATCCGGGCCAGTATCTGTATAATTACGGGTATTTCATGTACGGGTTCCCAGCGTCGTATGCGCTTGGGTTTCCGCCAACCGTTTTCGGTGCAACGCCGTACGGTTATGGTGGCTACCTCATTCTACCCTTCAATTCGGGAAATGTTGGGGAATACAACGCCCCATACAGTTTCTACGTCACAGGCACCTAACGGTTACCCAACGCCTTGGGCGCTTCTGTTCACCTGAGCGTAAACGTTGACTGTTTTAGCTGTGGGACTTTCCCGGGCTTTTCCGCTTAATCTCGCTCCGTGTGCTTGTCCAACCGACTATTCAAGCCAGTGATTGAGGTCGGTTGTTGAGTGGTTGTTGATCTATAGTGGGGGTAGTTCCTTGTATGCGAGTGTTATGTCAATGCCACGCTTTGCATGGTATGATTTCGATACCATGTAGATTATGAGTCCTGCGATGAAACTGCCCGCGACCCATCCATATGCGATTGGGTTTCCTCCCCATATCGATGCGAAGGCGAAGAATTGGTAAGTGATGTACGCAAATACGATTGTCATCAGGGCGCCGGCGGTTGCTAGAATCGCTTTAGGTCGTCCTTTCTCATTCTTCAAGGCGTAGCGTACGGCGGCGATTCCTATGAAGAAGAAGTAAATCATCGACGCGACTACAGCTCCGTAGAGTGAAACTAGCGTACCGTAGAAGAATGAAGCTAATCCGATCAATACTATTGTGCCTACGAGATTGATTAGGAATGCGACAGTAGGCGAACCATACTTCGGGCTAACGTATGATATCTTCTCGGGTAGGAATCGGTCGAAGGATTGAGCGAAGAGGTATCGTGATAGAACGATGATTGCGTAGGCTATGATGGCTACGTTCCATAGGATCCAGCCTAAGCCGATGAACCAGGCCACGGGGGTGCTAGAGACACCCATTGCGAGGGTCCAGAAGTTAAACGACCAATTGTATACCAGGTTCGCGTTTCCTAATGCCCCATTGATGAAGTTGAAACCGCCAGCATAGTACATGGCTGCAAATGCCGAGGTGACAACTATGAGAGTTACAACTGACGATATGAGCACGTTGTATCGCAACGCGCCTTTACCCTTAATCTCAGAAGCTACAGCAGGTCCTGCGTTCAACCAGGGATAGATGAAGATGGCGTAGAATGGGAGCATGAATATGGTGGCCCCAAAATCGAAAGTTGGGCCTGTGTAAGAATTAGCAACTGCAGTATAGGTTGTGTTGGAGCCGATCGAGTTTAGGAAGCTCATGTAATTCTGCACTCCCGTCGTTCCAGCAGCCAAGAGCGAAAAAATGCCTACAAAAGTTGCCGCTATCGCTAATATTACCGCAATTGCAACGACTTTGAAACCGAGTTTTGGTTTGAAAACGTTGATGGCGATAAGGACAGCAAAGACTAGTGCCGCAATGAGAAATTGTCCCGCTACGTTAGCTCCAGGAACATTGCCTGGCAACGCCAGAGGAAGCAAGTTCGAGAACCCCTGTGCGACTCCAACTGAACCAATCGCAGACACTGCCGCCAGCGCGATCAATGCCATATATGCCATCGTCTCAAGCGTGTAGCCCATGAACGAAAGTGGTCCTCCGAAGAATCCGCCGTAGACACGTGAGACCCAAACGTAGTCTCCACCGGTCCTACTGACTCTTGACGTCATCATCGTATAGACAACTATCTCCGGGATTGATAGCACCCAAGCCAGTATAGAGCCATAGACCAAGTTCACCCCGGACATGGATGTGAGAAGTACCGTGGTGAAACCTATGACTCCGAGGGCTGCGCCGCCTGACATGTTGCTCAAGTTCAGGCTTACTACGTCCAACAAGGAAACGTCTCTACGTAGTCCCGAAGCTTTTCTTACGAACGCGGCAGGTTGGCTTGTCATAAGATGACCACTTTATGGGTTAGCTAGTGTGAATTTAACACATTCGTATTTAGCTCACTTCTTGTGATCACCCAGGCCGGAGGGGTACTGTTGAGGTCGTTGGCGGCGTTGGCTCCACGTACATTACTCCAAGTCTCATACACGTAGGAATGTTCCGACGCTCCTCACCCTCCCACACCTTTGATTTGCATAGTTGAAAACCAGCACATACCATCAGAAACTGGTCGACTTCTACCGATTTGAGTAGGAAGGAAGATTTCAATGGGCTCTTCCCGTTTGAATTTTGACGAACTTTCTCAGGCTATGGATGTTGCTCTGGATAAGCGACCGGCCAGTTTGGTGGTACTGAACGGTCAGATCGTGAATGTTTGCACGGGGGAGATATACGCTGGAGGTGTTGCGGTCGCCGGAAACAGGATTGCAAAGATGGGCGATGTTAAGCATTGCGTGGGAGATAGGACGGTTGTCGTTGATGCCGAAGGCGCATACCTCGTGCCCGGTCTCATAGATACCCACATCCACATTGAGAGCACCATGCTTTCAATGACTCGCTTTGCCGAAGCAGTCTTGCCAAGAGGAACCACGTCAGTTATGTGTGATTTGCATGAGGTGGGGTTAGTCGCGGGGTTGAGGGGCATAAGAGAGATTGTGGAAGAAGCACGGAGACTGCCCTTCAAAGAGTGGCTTAGCGTTTGCTTCGAGATCCCCATGACCCCGTCAAAGGTTGAAACAGTAGGCGGACATTTCAGCAAAGAAGCTCTCAAGAAGATGTTGACTTGGCCAGAAGCCGTAGGGTGGGATGAACTGAGCGTGCCCATGCTGCTCTCGAAGAACGCGGACGTCGTAGACAAAATTGCGCGTGCACGAGAGTTGGGAAAGGTTACGGACGGACCTTGTGGAATTGTTGAAGATCCGCAGCGGGTTATTTCGGCTTGTGTTTGTGCGGGCGTAGATTATTCACACGAAGGTGAATGGACAACGAAAGGGGAGCTCGAAATGTTACGGGACGGTATGAGAGTCAACTTCATTGAAGGCGGAAACGTTTGGATGCAAAATCTCAAGAATCAAGCTAAAGTGATAACTGAACATCATGTACAATCACGGCACATCAGCTTCGCAACAGATGATTTGAGCGCCGAAGACATTGCCGAACGCGGGCACATAGATCACGACGTGAGAAGAACGATAGAGGAAGGGGTTGACCCCGTCACCGCAATACAAATTGGTACTCTGAACGCAGCTGAGCTATTTCGAATTGACTACGCAATCGGTAGCATCACACCTAGTAGATACGCAGACATACTTTTGGTGCGTAGGTTAGAGGAATTCAAGGTTGACACAACAATATCGATGGGCAAAGTAGTAGCCAAGAACGGAACGATGGTAATGCATCTCCCTAAGACTCGGTACACACCAACCTTGACGCAAACTGTCAGACTCAAACGAAAACTTAGAGCGGCTGACTTCTTGATCCGAACGAAAAAGAACGTAAAGAAAGTAAGAGTCCATACTCTGGTGAGTAATGAAGAACTTCGAGGATTCAGAAACGGCGAAGCTGTGTTGGATGTGGAAAACGGAGTCGTTCTCCCAAGCATCCAGCAAGATGTAATACTGATTGCTGTTGCGGAACGCCACAGGGCAAGCGGCCGCGTCTCCGCGGGTTTCGCTTTCGGACTCGGTCTTAAGATGGGAGCAATCGGGACGACTGTGGCTCATGATCACCACAACATTGTGCTAATTGGCACAACTCCTGATGACATGGCGTTCGCTGGCAACGAGATAGCTCGAATGCATGGCGGGCAGGTCGCCGTTTCGGAGGGAAAGGTTCTGAATAGTTTACCGTTACCCATTGTGGGACTGATGGCGGACATAGACGTTCAGACAATGGCAGAAAAAATTAAGTCTATGAAAGAGACTCTCAGAGGTATGGGATGCAAACTTACTCATCCATTCATGCACCTAGGATTTTTCACCGGCGCCCTAACGGGATGGGGTTGGGAAACAGGGCGGTACAATATCACAGATAAGGGGTGGGTAGACCTCGAAAGACAGAAGATACTCAGCCCAATAATTTCAGCAGATGACGTAACATCCGCCAGAAAGTCATGATGAGACCTCGTAATCGAACTCTTCAAGAACAATTGCTTGCGCGTCGGGCTTATTGGAAATAGTTTCAACCGCGTGATCTTGATAGCAGGCGAAACGATTTACTTGGTCCCGAAAGTAAGACCGATCTCTCTTAACCATTTCCGATAGGCGATAGACATCCGATCTGATCGCAGGTGCAGCTCAGCCTGCAAGTCGAGAGGAAGAAGTTCAGGCCGCTGGGATTCTACCACCGGGATATCTTGGCTTACGATCTTATTTTGGAAAGCCCTCAGTTGTTCAACCTGATCGTGAGCGTAGTTAGTTGCAATCAGCATCCATGCTATACTCTCGACTTCGTCAACTGGCGTCACGATCATAAGCAGGGTGTACTGGTTTTCTGCAGCCTCCTTCGCTAGGTACGCCGTCAGAGGACGTAGTACACAATAGGTGTAGGTAACTACCGCTGGCCGTCCTGTTCCATCAGGATCTGGCTGCCACACTGAAATGGATTTGGCCGTAACCCCGTTCGGCTCGATCACTGGCTCGTAGTCCGCGATTTCTGGATGCCTTGGATCGCCAAGAAGTCCTTCATGTACAAATGGAAAATGTGCAACGTCTAGGAAATTTTCGATCGCACGAGGGCCGCTGGCTTTGTACCGGTATGGACCGCAGAAGATCTTTGTATAGCTCGGGTTGTCCAACTGAGGAATTTCTGGGATATCCGTCCTCGGTTCTCCTAAGCAGGCCCAGACAAACCCGTACCGTTCCTTCGCCCGATATGTTTTAACTCTGGCCGTCTGAGGAGGTTTTTGATCCGCATGAGCTGGTATCCGTACGCATTTACCCTCATCATCGTAGGTCCAACCATGATATGAACAAGTGAGAGTTTCGTCTCTTATCCAGCCTAGAGATAGGCGGGTTCCACGATGAACGCACAAATCCTGCCATACCTTGACTTCACCTCCACAGCGCCACAGCACAAGATCCTCCCTCAGAAGACGCGCGGCAGACGTTCTATCTTTCTGTATATCTTCGGAACGCGCCACAACATGCCAGTCATTTACAAGAACCGGATCTTCAAGCATGGTCGTCCGATCCTCCAATGCGGTTTTACTGAGTTCACGACAGTATTTAGTCTAAGCTTCAGCTGACTCACAGTCTGAGTTGAACTTAGTCGATGCCTAGAAATGGTTCTACTTCGCTAGAAGCTGCTTCGCTATGGCTGAAGCCTGCATCGCCTCTTCTCCGTAGCCATCTGCACCTATTTCCTTTGCGAACTCTGGTGTCACTTGTCCTCCGCCGACGAGAACTTTGTACCTGTCTCTGCAGCCGAGGTCTCGCATGAGATGGATCAATTCTTGCATGTTAGCAATAGTCGTCGATAGCAAAGATGAGACTGCTATGATGTTTGCAGATCCTTCTTCGGCTTTGTGGATGAATGTCTCCGAAGGTACATCGACTCCCAGATCCATTACCTTGAAGCCGTTGACCGCGAGCATAGTTGATACGAGGTTCTTGCCGATATCGTGTATGTCGCCCTTTACGGTCCCAATGACCACTGTTCCCGCGCTCCGTCCTCCTCCCTCGGTTTTCATTCCGCGTTCGAGCACTGCAACGCCCGCCTTCATGGCGTCTGCTGCCATCATCAGGTCCGACAGGAAAACTTCTGTGCCAAATTTGCAGCCGATCTCTGTTATTCCCTTGGCTAGGCCCTCCTCCATCGCCCTTAGAGGATCTATCCCACTACTCAGAGCTTCTTCGGCAACTCTAATCGCAAGATCTCTATCATAACTGACGACGGCCTTTCTGAGATCTTCGAGGATTTCTTCTGCAGACCGCAAATTCCTAGCCGAGCAGCAATTCCTGGAAGCGCTCATAAAGGTTTACGATGTGTTATCAAATCGGATTTGGCGCGCTAAGTTAGGCGACTAACTCATCGACAATTTCAAGTTAAGGAAGATTCAAATCCTGTGAACGGAACACAGGTTTATCAACCCTCGTCAGAATTAAGATCCTGGAAACACTTTGTCGGATATGAACGATCTCGTTGCAGAACTCGTTCAGGCAGTCACAGACGGTGATATTGACAAATCCAAAGAACTCACCACCAGACTGGTCAGTCTTGGAATGGAACCAGTCAGAATACTCACTGAAGGCTTAACCAGGGCTTTGATGATCGTTGGCGACAGATTCGGTAAGGGTGACGCCTACCTAACAGATCTGATGATGTCCGCTGAGGCCATGAAGACTGGCCTGCAAGTGATCGAGCCCGAGTTGGGGAAATCGAAAGTGGAGCGGAAATACGTCGGGATCGTAGTGATTGGTACCGTGGAAGGAGACATTCATGACATCGGAAAGACCATCGTGGCTACAATGTTTGAGGTAAATGGTTTCAAGGTTTACGACCTTGGTTGCGACGTTAACACGGAAGTATTCGTAAAGAAGGTCGAAGAGTTGAGGCCCAACATACTAGGACTTTCAGCGCTGCTTTCGACTACAATGGGTAAGCAAGCAGAGGTTATCAAGGCTCTCACTGAAAGAGGGTTACGGTCGGGCCTGAAGATCATGGTTGGTGGAGCACCCGTTACCCCAGAGTGGGCGCGCGAGATAGGTGCCGACGATTCCGCGCCGGACGCTGTCACGGCCGTTTCTAGAGCAATCAAATCTCTCGAAACCGACTGAGGAAGGCTAGTCGAGCTTTGTGCCGGTTAGCCAGCAAAGTCATTTTCGAGCATAACGTCTTCTGATTTGACTCTACCTTTGTGTAATATGCCGCAATTCCACAAAGGGGGATCTAGTCAAATCCGTTGCTGCTTCGCAAAATCGTCCTTAGATCAGTAGTCCTTGATCTAAACAGTCGAGTGCGCGGCTGGTTAACTTGTTGGCAAAAGTAGGTTACATACGCGCTTGCTATTAGTGACCGGATTGGATTCGAAACGTGATGCGATTTGCAGCAACTTCCGGCAGCTAAGGACTCGCATGAGCCTAAGCGACGCTTCCGTAGCTTGGCATATGACTCTCCGGACGACGTCATATTTGGTGTGGCTCCAAACCCAGTCTCCGCAGGGTTTGGTTTGACCATTGGTGAAGGGGCGGTTTTGCCTGAAGTTGATTTCACGCTGCCGACAATGTCTATCGAACCCTCCACTTGGAACGAGGTCCAACATCAGTACCAAGAGATGTCAAAAGGGGTTCTAGCGAAGGCAACGCAGCTGGGTTGTTCTGCATTAGCTTTGGAGTTTGAGCACCTTTACGAATTGACGACTCACCCGGAGTGGGGCGCAGAGATTACACGGCAGATGAAATCGATCATCGAAGAAGCGCACAAGAGGCATGGTTTGCGGTCAGCTCTTCGGGTTACAGTGGCTGATGTGAGGGAAGCGGAGCGTCCGCCCAGAATGCGGACGGGGGAAGGCTTCAAGAAGATTTTGGAGTCGATGGAGAAGTGCGCCACATCAGGCGCCGACATCCTATCTATCGAGAGCACTGGGGGTAAGGAACTTTTTGACAAGGCCATAATGCGCGGGGACGTGACGGCGATTCTTTACAGTCTAGGCGTTCTCGCCTGCAGCGACATGAGGTATCTTTGGCGTCGCGTCACAGACATTACCACGAGACACAACATTCTAGCCGGTGGAGACTCAGCCTGCGCGTTCGCCAACACTGCCATGCAGCTCGCACATCAGAACTATGTCCCACGTGTATTGGCGGCGTTTGTGCGAGCAGTGTCCGCTGTGAGGACGTTGTGTGCGTTTGAGGAAGGAGCTGTTGGTCCAGGCAAGGATTGCGGCTACGAGAACCCCGTGATAAAAATCATTACGGGGGTACCGATTGCCATGGAGGGAAAATCTGCTGCATGCGCGCATTCTTCACCTCTGGGAAACATTGCGTCGGCGGTCTGTGACCTTTGGACCAATGAATCGGTCCAAAATGTCAGGCTGTTAGGAGGTCAGGCGCCCGAGGTGTGCACTGAGATGCTTATTTACGATTGCCGCCTCATGAACACTGCGCACGTACTTCGGCAGTCGAAAATTCTTCGGAAGCTGCTAATTGAATCTGACCATTACCGAGATCCACAAGCGCTCTTTCTCGACCCGGACATCTGTTTCCCATTAGCTAAGGCTATAGTGAGTGAATCGGACGACTACGCACGAACTTTGAAGGCGGCCAGTTTCGCATGCAGCACAATGCGAGATGTCACCAACAAGAATTTGCTCTCAACAAGTGCTGCAGAGAGCAAATGGTTGGATCGAATTGAGAAAGCGCTTGCGTCAATGCCGAAAACCCCCGAAGAGTTAGAGCCTGAGATCAAGAAAAATTGGGGCCAAACGTTTGTCCCAGAGGAATATGGGCTGAATACCTGACATGAGGGCGAAACCAGCATGACGCTACGTGACTATTTCAGCTCGTTAGATCGGTTCGGCGTTGTTCCAATCCTGGGGTACGCGGGTCTCAAAATAGGAGGGTTAACCGCTCAACAATGCCTCCATGACCCTAGGCTTCATGCTGAATTAGTTCGAAATAATCTTCAACAATTCGAACCTGATGCGGTTATCTCCCTGATGGACCTAACCGTTGAAGCTGAGTCATATGGCGTCAATCCCTTATTCAGCGACTATGACCCGCCGGAGATCAGGACGTATCTGCCTCTCGACAACGTCACAGCATCACTGCATCAGACACACACCGACAGAATGTCATTGATGGTCGAGGCGGCAAAGCAGATTTCACAGCAAGTGAAGGATGTTCCCACGGGTTTCTTTGTGACGGGCCCATTTACTTTGGCCGGTCAGATCCTTGGCGTTCAGCAATTGTTGCTAGGGCTTCTACGGTCCGAAGCTGCAATTTCGAAATTGATTGCGGACTGTACCGAGACTGTGGTCGGTTATGCTAAACGCCTAGGAGATGCGGGAGTGGATTTTCTTGTGATGGCAGACATGTCGTCGAGCCTGATTTCGCCACGCCACTTTGAGCAGTTCGCCAAAACTCCACTAAGTCTTGTGGTGGAGGCAGTTTCCACAGACATCATCTTACACATTTGTGGACGCGTGAACCATCTCCTTAAACAAATGGGTGAAACGGGCGTGACGGCGATTAGCATAGACCAGACCATTCTACTGTCTGACGCCGTTAAAGCAGTGCCAAGCGATGTGTTGGTATTTGGAAATTACTCCCCGACAAATCTGTCAGTTGAGAAACCTGAAACGATTCGGACAAACGTCACAAAGATGCTAACGAGCGGAGGCGGCGCTGAAAACTTGGTCGCAAGCTCTGGGTGCAATTTACCTTCCTCAACACCTCCAGACAGCATCAAGACATTCATACAGGCAGTGAAGTCTCACAAGAAAGCGCACAACCTCTGAAGTCTCCAGGCTCTGCAATTCTCAGAGTCTCATCGAGCATAGGGTTCCAACTTCGAAATGCTCTTAACAGGATTCGAGTTGAACTAGTTGGATAAGTGACCACAGAATCAATGGCACCAGAAGCCGATGTGGAATTTCCCGCGCAGGAACGACACGCCAAGGTGGCGGTGGGCAGAACACTGCTTGATGCTGTACTTGCAGCCCAACTCCAAGTCTCAAACGTCTGTGCGGGGCGAGGCGTGTGCGGCAAGTGTCGAGTTGAGGTAACATCGGGATCAGAGAACGTATCGCCCATAATGGATCTGGAGCGAATGTCACTCTCTGGGCAGGATATTGAACAAGGATTTAGGATTGCATGTTGCGCCAGGATTACTACCGCTGCTCCGGTCACCGTTCATATCCTACCCGAAAGCCTCACCGAAGCGCATCAGCTGCTCGTCGCTGGAATCCAACCGAAAGTCGACCTGTCGCCGACTGTCCAAAAACACTTCATCAAGCTGCCGCGGGCTTCGCTAAAAGATTTCAGAGGTGACCTTGAGAGACTCATCGAAGTCATGCAGGTGGAATGTGCTCTTCCAAGATTGCAGCTTGGATATGCTGCTCTCAAGCGGCTACCAGAGGCCATCCGTAAAGGCGAATGGAACGTCACGGTTACCGTATCTGAGGACAGACTCATCACCTGGATTGACGCAGGCCGAACTGACGGACGGCTTTACGGTTTTGCCTTAGACATAGGAACGACAAAATTAGCCGGCTACCTAATCGACCTAACTTCAGGAATCGTGGTAGCCAGCGCTTCCATGACCAACCCACAAGTCGCATTTGGAGCCGACGTAATCTCTCGAATCTCATACGTTTCGAAGGGGCCTACCGAACTTACCGAATTGCAAGGGAAAGTCGTTCAAGCGGCAAACTCGCTCATTCAAGAGTGTTGTGCAGAGGCGCGCGTCGATCCTCAGGAGGTCTTCCAGGTGGTAATCGTTGGCAATACAGCCATGCATCATATCTTTCTAGGCATCTCGCCAAAGTACGTGGCGCTAGCTCCGTACACGCCCGCTCTCTGTGCTCCCTTTCGGACCTATGCAAGTGAAGTGGGGATCATGGCCAATTCGGGCTGCGTCCTTGACGCTCTTCCCAACGTAGCTGGCTTCGTTGGTGCAGATGCCGTAGCTGATGTCTTGGCGACGCAAATACACACGTCACCTAATCTGGAACTCCTTGTTGATATCGGCACGAACACTGAAATAGTTCTAGGAAATGAGAAACGCATGATTGCCTGCTCCTCACCATCTGGCCCCGCATTTGAAGGAGCACAGCTCAAACACGGGATGCGTGCTGAGGTCGGAGCCATCGAAAGAGTATGGGTAGACCCTACTACCTTAGAGGCGGAGTATAGCACTATAGGAGACGAGAAACCTAGAGGAATATGCGGTTCCGGCGTAATTGATGCCGTCGCGAGCATGCGCCAGACTGGAATAATCAACCCGGAGGGACGCATCAACCCGAAAACTGTCTCAAAGCGATTTAGAAGAGTAAATGGTTCGGGAGAGTACGTTCTCGCGTGGAAGAATGAAACTCAGACAGGTCGAGACATTGTCGTAACTCAACAAGATATCGAGGAGATCAAGTTGGCTAAGGCGGCGATCTATTCTGGAATTATCGTTTTGACAAGGCGTCTCAAGGTTCGGATCGGTGATATCACGAAACTGTTTGTAGCAGGAGCTTTCGGAACCTATGTGGACCCACATAGCGCACGCGCGATCGGTATGTACCCCGACATACCTCTCGGACGCATATCATTCGTCGGAAATACGGCTGGATCAGGCGCACGAATGTGCCTACTCTCTAAGGAAAAATTCGTGGAAGCCATGAAAGTAGCAGGAATGCTAGAATATGTTGAACTCGCTGCGGATCCGGACTTCCAAAAAGAGTTCTTCAACAGCCTGTACATTCCACATAAGGATGCAGCGCGCTTGCAGTAGACACGCGTCTTTTTCAACAGCTTGTGCCAAGGACTCGAGGAACTGAAAGAGCGGTTGAGTATTGAACACAGTCGACGCTGCCATCTCGAAGCTAGACGCGATTAGTGGCATTGTTAACGTGTGCTTGGTAGAGAACTCTGAGAAGCCGGTGATTCTTCGTATGGAAGAAGAGGCTTGCGCAGCGACTGGTTTTGCGGGCTTGGAGTTCGTTAATGAGGGGACGAAGTTGGTTTTGAATCGTGAGGTTGTCATCGCGATTAATCATTCGTCCAGTCTACGGCATCCTTCGAAACCGCTGTTAGTTATCACCCTGGACGACTGCATAGTTGGTCACGAAGTCTGGGAGCAAGGTCAGGCCAAAGGGTTCGAAACTGATCCAAATGCGATTCTTCTTGGCAGTGGTCTCGTTCTGTTCCGCGATAAGTTAAGAGCTGCACGAGGGAAAAAACTAAAAGTTGTTCTTGGACCACAAGATTTTCCGGAATTGGATACACTTCATGGTATTTGTGACGTTGCATCTGCGACGATATCTCGAACCACTGATATCTACATTAAGAAAATTGCCGGGTGGGACACTGATAGACCTGATAGTGGAACGGTCCTCGTGGGGTTTAACCATCGCCCCCCGACAACACATACGACTTGAAATCAAGAGTACTAAGGACGATGTCATTCTGAGTATCGCACAATTAACTTGACAGCTAAGTGCAAGCGCTCTCGAGAAGTTCTTGCTCTCATAAATTGTGGCGAGGCAGAGATTGATATGGCCCCAAAAATGGATAATGAAATGAAATTCGCAAGTCTGTAAACTAGACTGGAAAGTGCTGCTGAGCCCTGCGTCTTTTGTTTACGTATGAATGACGCAGAATTGATTTCCATTAGAGAAATAAACGCGGTGAAGAATGGTTGCTTCAAATCGAACTGGGCAGGCATTACACTGCGAGATGTGGTTTGAAAACAGACATAAGAAGCCGGCAAAACCTTTACAAGTAAAACAAAACTGCATCGATGAGCGGCGCGTCAATTGTCCATAAGTGGGCGAGTAACTTCAAACAGGATGGTCCAAGTATCTGAAAGGGCAATGAGCGGTCCTTTCTGCAAAACAACCGACTTCGATTCAATGGTCACGACGAAGACCATCTCACTAATGAAAGAATTTGGTATAAAGTACGATTCTAGCAATCTAGTTCCAACCGATAACAGTCTCGTAGATAATGTATACCAGGCCGGGGTCGATCTCTTTTGCGACTTGGGCGCCCTTTGTTTGGACACGAGTAGACGTATCGTATTCAGCGAGAGCGAAGTCAAAGAAGTGCTACGATACTTGCCCGCTGAAGTTCACGTTGGGCGTGGCCGAGATTCTAGAGTGGTAAGAAAGCGGACTGTAGAGGATCGCAATCCACCGATGATTCTCGGTGGGCCAACTGGAACGTTGGTTTCAGAAGGCGAGCTTTATGTGAAGAACGAGCAAAGCATTGCTCAGGAACCGGTTGTGGATGCCTTCCAAGCAGGATCCCTCCAAACGATCAGAGGAGAAAGAATCCTTACAGGTTCACCTCTTGAGATCCTTTCAGCGCGAAGCGCCATCCTTTGGGCTCGCGAGGCGTTACATAGAGCAGGTCGGCCTGGTCTACATATTGCCGATGATGCGTCGGGGCTGACTTCCCAAGGTAAGATTTGCTCTTGTGATCCCGTAAGTGGTATTCGACCCTCAGACGGAATTCTTGTTTCCCAGATGAACGAGATGAAGGTTGACTATGATCATCTTTCGATGACAGCCTTTCTCCTAGATTATGGAGCTTCTATCTATAACTTGATGACTCCTATAATCGGAGGATATGCGCCAGGTCCTGAGGGACTTGCGATAGTTACCATCGCGGAGCACTTGGTAGGCGCCGTACTATATCAGGCGGACTTCCATCACATGAGTCATACGCACATAAAATTTCTGAACAATGCAAATAGATGGGGGCTATGGGCTGAGGCCGTAGTCGGCCAAGCTCTCGCGCGAAATACGAATATCCTGAGTTTTGAGGACTGTTACTGTTCGCATGGCCCTTCAACCAAAGAACTGCTATACGAAGTCGCGAGTAATTCAATGGTGAGCTCTGTGGCAGGAATGCAAACAGAAGGTGTCGGCGCCACAGGCGGGAAGGTGCCGGATCATAATACGGGACTGGAAGTTAGGCTCTTAGGAGAGGTTGCTCACGCGACTGCGGGGATGAAGCGCGAGAACGCCAACGAAATTCTGCAAGCGCTACTTCCGAAATACGAGGACAAGCTGATTAATCCAGACCGAGGTAAGCCCTTTCAGGAATGTTACGATCTGAAAACAATCCAGCCCTTGCAAGAATGGAGCAGCAAGTACGACGAAGTGAAAACGGAGTTGGAAGAACTGGGAATTCGTTTCCGCTAGCACTCAGCACTCGATTCTCTGTGTAATCAAACTTTTACTAGCGAGCTATTCCGATGTATTCTTGGGATTAGTCGTAGCTTGGACTGCTCACGTCGTGAAATTAACTGAGGACCTACAGTGGTGGTAGTTCCTTGTACGCTAATGTTATGTCAATGCCACGCTTGGCGTGGTACGATTTCGATACTTGGTAGATTATGAGTCCAGCTATGAAGCTACCCGCGGCCCAGCCGTACGCAAGGGCGTTTCCTCCCCATATTCCTGGAAAAGCGAGGAACTGGTATGTGAGGTATGCGAAAACAACCGCCATCAAGGCCCCTGATGTACCTAGAATCGCCTTTGGTCGTCCTTTCTCGTTCTTTAGAGCGTACCGTACCGCGGCTATTCCTATGAAGAGGAAGTAGATCATGGATGCGACAATGGCTCCAAAGAGTGCTTCCAAGCTCCCGTAGAAGAATGAAGCGAGTGCAATCAAAACAATTGTTCCGACGAGTTCGATCAGCAATGCGATGGAGGGTGAATTAGTCTTCGGGCTTACGTATGATATCTTTTCTGGTAGGAACCTATCGAAGGACTGGGCGAACAGGTATCGTGAGAGAACGATGATTCCGTAAGCTAAAACGGCAACATTCCATAGAACCCAACCCAAGCCGATGAACCAAGCAAGGGCCGGATTCGGAGAGACACCCATTGCCAGGGTCCAGAAATTGAAAGTCCAATTGTATACGAGATCTGGATTACCTAATGCACCATTGATGAAGTTGTAACCGCCCGCGTAATACATGGCTGCGAACGCGCTAGTGACTACTATAAGAGTTACAACCGACGAGATCACGACGTTGTATCGGAGCGCACTCTTGCCTTTAATCTCGGAAGCCACGGCGGGTCCCGCGTTCAGCCATGGATAGACGAAGATGGCGAAGAATGGCATCATGAAGATTGTTGCTCCCCAATCTAATGCTGGGGCAGTAGACGGCAATGAAACCGAAGTGTACGTCTCGTTAGCGCCGATCGAGTGAAGAAAACTCATGTAACCCTGCACGCCCGTCGTTCCAGCGCCCAAGAGCACAAAGATTCCCACAAAAGTTGCGGCGATCCCGATTAGTACTGTAATCGCAACGACCTTGTAACCTAACTTTGGCTTCAGGAGGTTGATCGCTATGAGAATAGCGAAGACTACCGCCGCGATAATGACCTGTGCAGTTAGATTAGACCCGGGGACGCTACCAGGTAGCGCGAGGGGAAGCATGTTAGAGTATCCGAGTGAAACGCCAACTGAACCAATCGCGACGACTGCTGCCAGCGCTATGAGGGCGAGATAGGCGAGGGTTTCAAGCGTGTACCCCATGAATGAAAGAGCTCCTCCGAAAAATCCACCATAGATTCGTGAGACCCACACATAATCTCCTCCAGTTCGACTGATTCGCGTTGTCATCATTGTATAGACAATGACTTCCGGAATTGTTATCGCCCAGGCGATTATTGAACCATAAACTAGGTTGACTCCTGCCGTTGTCGATAATAACACCATTGTGTACCCGATGATTCCGAGCGCTGCACCGCCTGACATGTTGCTCAGATTCAGGCCGACTACATCCAACAAGGAAACGTCTCTACGTAGCCCAGAAGCTTTTCTTACAAACGCGGCAGGTTGACTTGTCATAAGACGACCACTTTATCGCTAAGTTAGTGTGAATTTAACATATTCGTACTTATGTTCACTATTGGTTACCAGCCGAAAATCCAGCTTCGTTGAAGCATCCCAATTTCGTCGTTCTCACGTTGTAAAGCGCTGAGGTCAAGTTTCATTTAGGCGGCCCTATTGATTCTTCGCAGGATATCCTTGTCGAAGTACGGTAATGCGCACTCTGACTTTCTTGAAGAAGTAAATCGGATTTTGGATGCGGCTAAGGCCGAAGGCGTTCTATTGAGGTTGTTGGGAGCGCTTGCGTTTCACATACATTGCCCCAAATTCTCCTACATGCAGGAGATGCTCGGACGCACGTTTACTGACATAGACTTCGCCTCCTACAAGAAGGAAACCGAGCGAATCAACACTCTCTTCGCTGGACTTGGATATCAGTACGACGTGCGAGTGAGAGCTCTTTTTGGGTCTAGGCTAGTATTTTACGAGACCAGCGGCACGGGTAGACATTGCGACGTCTTCTTGGACAAACTTGAGTTCTGCCACGACATTGACTTCAAAGACCGACTCGAAGTAGATTATCCGACCATTCCTCTCGCAGAACTCCTCTTAGAGAAAATGCAGATAGTCAAACTGAATGAGAAAGACGTGATAGACACGATAATGCTATTCAGGGAACATCCGATTGGCGGATCGGACGATGAGACGATCAACGAAGATTATTTAGCGCGGCTTCTTGCTCGCGATTGGGGGCTTTGGAAAACAATCACAACCAACCTAGAAAACGTGAGAAAAACAACGCAACCCCTCGAGAAGCTCTCCGAAGAGGATAAAACAGATGTGGCTTCAAAGATCACTGCTCTACGGGATCGGATAGACAAGGAACCCAAGACAAGAGGCTGGAAGATTAGATCACAAATCGGAGAGAAACGGAAGTGGTACAGAGATGTTGACGAACTCGTGCGCGAATAACTCTAATCCCCTTTAGAAAACGAATTACGCTACTGGGCTATCAATAAGCCGTAATTACTAGTTAGCAAGTGCCTGGTTAGATGCAATTGACTTCAGTTCTCATCAAGGGCGGGACGATAGTCACTATGGACTCGCAGCGGCGAGTCTTCCGCGATGGTGCGGTTCTCATCGATAAGGGCGTGATCTCGCAAGTTGGAAAGACATCTGATGTTAAACCGCAATGCCGCGCCGAATTCGAGATTGATGCGAAAGGGAAAGTCGTGTTGCCCGGCTTGGTTGACACCCATGTACATCTCGCGCAAGCTCTCATTCGAGGTAGCGCGGATGACACATCGCTCATTGACTGGCTTCAGAAATTCGTTTGGCCGCTCCAAGGGAATTTTGACGCCCAGGACGGGAAGGTGAGCGCTGAACTTTGCATGCTTGAAATGATCAAGTCCGGAACAACAACCTTTCTCGAGAGCCTGCTTCACTCTCGTTACGGTTTTGATGGAATCGCTGAAGCTGTAGATAGGGCTGGAATGCGAGGCTCTCTTGCCAAGACCGTGATGGGTTTACCTGGATACGGGTCGGAGAAGAGCATCATGCACCCTGGAATGATCGAGAACGCTGAAACGTGTCTGAGGGAAGTTGAAACCTATTTCAAACGTTGGAACGGCAAGGCTGATGACAGGATTAGGGTTTGGTATGGTGCTCGTTCGCTCGGCGGTTGCACACCGGAGCTGTATGCGCAGATTGCAGAAGGGGCGAGACTTCTCGGAACTGGTGTCACGATGCATTTGAGTGAGGTTCAGGAGGACGTGCGTTATACAAAGAAGGAATTCGGCAAGATGCCCGCGGAATTCATGGACGAGGTTGGGCTGGTCGGGCCGAATGTTGTCTTCGCGCATGGTGTGTGGTTGACGGAGAGCGAATGGCCAATCTTGGCTCGCAAGGGCGCAAACGTCGCGCACTGCCCGTCGTCTAACATGAAACTATCTTCAGGAATAGCGAAGGTGCCGGAGATGATGCAGGCTGGAGTAAACGTCGGAATCGGGTGCGATGGCGGCCCCAGTAACAATAGCTACGATATGATTCGAGAAATGAAAACCGCATCACTTCTACAAAAGGTGAGGACAATGGACCCGCTCGTCCTGAACGCTGAAACTGTGCTCGAAATGTCGACCATCAATGGAGCTAAAGCCCTCGGCCTACAAGACCAGATCGGCTCCTTAGAATCCGGGAAAAAAGCGGACTTAATCATAGTGAACATGCAGAAACCCCACCTTACACCAACCTTCAACCCAGTCTCCCACCTCGTGTATGCAGCTGAAGGGTCAGATGTAGAAACCACGATAATCGACGGAAAAATCATCATGGAGAATAGAGTTATCAAGTCGCTCAACGAGGAGAAGATCATTCGCGATGCAAATGAACACGCGGCTAAGCTTCTCCAGCGGGCGGAGATCGATATCAAGCCAAAATGGACTATGGAATGAACGCCCGAGAAGTCCAAAGGGAGGAAAAGCTATCCCATCCTCTACTGGGAAAGCGAAAGAGTTCGCCTGGAACGGTTAACCGTATCTCTTGCAGAGTTGCGCTGGCTTCGTTGAAGGTCTTTGTGTAGACCTTGTCCAGTATCTGGATTTGATCTGTTTTGTTCTTTCCTGGTAGTTATTAGCACTTACTTGCTAAAGGTAGCTATGAGAGGGACAAGTTGTGGTTGGTTTGAGGTGTGTCCTCAAGATGGATGATAAGCGGCTTCTGATTATGAGCTACGAGATTCGTTTGAGCGTTGTTACGGTTGTTATGGCGAATTACATATCCGTGGACGTGAAGATACTCCATATAATCATTCAGAACCTCTGATGCATCGTCGTTTCCTCTTTCACGAACGTATTCGACTACGAGACTTTTCAATTCTATCACCTCGCCCTTTACTATTTTGATATAGATATAACAATACATCGAGATAACAATTCATACCTAAACCGTGTCAATTTAGCCATCTCACTCCTCAGAAAAAATCCCCCAAATCTATTTCCACCAGGCTTCCAAGCCTAATTCAAGTCGAAAGGGCATCATATGCCAAGTTTTGATGGGTAATTACAGATTCTACTATGAATACCGCATATCCCGCGCAGAGTCCATCCAAGATTAGCAAAGAGAGGTTTAGTTCAATCCCGTTCGATTCTTAGTAGCGAGCAATTAACTTGACAACTGAGGGTAGGCACTTTCAGAGGTTCTGCGATCATAAATTGGGGTGCGCAGAGGGAGGGGGGCTAATGGTGCGCACGCACCAGAATCAGCGAGGCTTTTGATCACTTCATCGACGACGCACGTTACTTGCCTTTCTAATCATTTGGAAGCTCTTTTGCCGAGTTCTCCGTCCAAGACGAAGAGTGCGCTGGTTTCGTTTCCGATGAGTTGGAGTTTTTGAAGAATTTCGTTCGCGTTTGCCTCTTCTTCCACTTGTTCTGTCACGAACCATTGGAGGAAGATGGCGGTCGCATGATCTTTCTCTGAATCAGCAAGTTCAACGATCTTGTGTATGGATTCGGTGACTTTTCTTTCGTGATTGTAAGCATCCTGAATGAGATCCTTAGGGGTCTTCCACTTTGCAATGGGTGCGTCGATTGCCTCTAAGACTACTCTTCCTTGCCTTTCGATTATGTGCTCGAAGAATTTCATGGCGTGTTCCTCTTCCTCTTTCGCCTGAATACGCATCCAATGCGCGAAGCCACGCAGATTGGTTGATTCGAAATATGCGGCCATTGAAAGGTAAAGGTAATGGGAATAGAATTCCTTTCTTGTTTGGTCGTTTAGCGCCTTCTGTACTGTTGCCTTAATCAACTTCCCACGATCCTACGCAAAGGATAGGTGAATCGGACATAAAACCTCTTGCAACCTCAGTCAAGAGAGAATAGGAAAGCTATGTCCTATCAGGACGGGTGTGTGCACTTAATGGTACACCCCACCACAAATAGTCGGGCAACGACGGTGAGGTTCATGAGTGCCTAGGGGTTTTCCTCAGTTCGTCTTCTTGAGTCCAAGGTGTTTGAGTTCAGCGACGATTTCATGCGTGTGTCTTGTGATGTCGACGTTCGTGAAGATCTTGGCAATCTTGCCTTCTCTGTCGATTATGAATGTCACTCTTTCTGCATACGAGCCGTCTTCACTCAAGACTCCGTAGGTCTTCGAGATCAGCTTGTCATGGTCGCTGATCAACGGGAAATTCAAACTGTTCTTCTCAACGAATTTCTTGTGAGATTCAACGGTGTCCACGCTTACCCCTATAACCTCTGTCCAGAGAGCTGCTATGGGTTGGAGCTTGTCTCTGAAACTGCAGGCTTCGATTGTGCAACCTTTCGTATCATCCTTCGGGTAGAAGTAAAGCACCACATTCCTCTTTCCAAGGTAATCTCGCAGACGAACTTGTGTGTCTTTGGACGTTTGGCCTTCAAAATCAGGTGCCACGTCACCAACCTTTGGCCTTGCTCCCATTAGTAATCACTTCTCACTAATTCGCCGATTATATTCTTGTCGAGTTTATCATGCTTTTGGCTCTGGAACTAACCTTGCTATGAAACACCTTCCTAGTTCAGGTTTAGTTGTGTGCGAAAGTAATGGTGCGCACACGCTAGCGAAAGACTACTACTATTTGACTTGTCACACCCGGCTGAGGCGTGGCTAAATTGGTTAGTGAGTATAATTGAAATCAATAAAGAAAGTGACCACTATTTCGCTTTCACTTGGAAAAATGGCGTCGATAACGAAACAGAACTGCCTGGCTGTTGTTTCGATTTTTGCGCGGATGACAAGTTGAGGTTAGATCTGCTGGATACTCTCAAATACTCGCTTACTCAAAAAAAGCGGGCAGAGGCAAAACTCGTTGAGCAGTACCGGGAACCGACGGCGCTGTGACGTTCTGATTATTGGCGCCGGGATCATAGGCCTCTCAACCGCATACCACATGAAACAAAGTGCTCACGACCTGAATGTTCTGGTAATTGATCGTAACCCCGCTGCCGCACAAGGTGACACGGCAAAGAACCAAGGAGGTCTTCGAGACATTTTTACGTCAGATGTCAACCGACTCCTCGCGAAGAGCACCATAGAATTCTGGCGTCAAATCCAAAACGAAAAGCACGTTAACCTCAACTTGGATTTGGTCGGATACCTTTGGCTCCTTACCGAGAGCCGGTTCAAAGCATTTGAGTCCTATGAATCCGGTATGCGCAGACAATCGATACGTCTGCGGACATTCGACCGTGAAGAGCTCAAAGACATGATTCCGGATCTCGTCTTGGATCCAGAATCGGAGCAGAGCCGGATCATCGGAATCCCGAGCATCCATAAGGGCGTGCAAGGTTTGGATTGCGGAACCATCTCACCCGAACTGATTGCGAAGTTCTACGAAGACGAATTCAAGAAACTGGGCGGCCAACTGCAATATGGAACCGAGGCCAAATCTCTCAGCCTTGAAGCCAAACGCAAACTCGGCTTACCTGGCGAACCATACGTCTGGCAGAAGAAGGTCTTCAGTGGCGCAGAGACAAACCGCGGATTCATCGAGGCCGATACGGTAGTGCTTGCAGCAGGCGTCCGAGCTCCGCTCCTGTTAGACCCGCTTGGCGTCGACTGCCTCGTCAAACCGCAGAAAAGACAGATATTTCCAGTGCAAGGCAGCGCGCTAGAGGGGCTGCTGAACACTAAGGGATTCAATGAACACAACACGATCCCGATGACGATTCTACCGATAAGTGGTGTGATTCTGCGTCCGCTTCGCAGCGAGAAAGGGTTCTGGGTTCAAGCGGCGGATGGTCTGGGTCGACCATTCGGCTTAGAGGAAGAACCCATGGCCGAAGAATCATTCTTCACCCACAATATCTACCCAATTCTCACAGAGTATTTGCCTTGCTTCGCAAACCTCCGCCCCGTAAACTCTTGGGCAGGCTTCTACGACATTAACTCGGTTGACTCTACGCCCATAATCGATAGGGTGGGCAACTGCATTATGGCTGTTGGGATGAGCGGTAGTGGTTTAATGAAAGCCGATGCGGTGGGACGGGTGGCCACAGCGATATTCGAAGGAAAGGAAGAAGCGACACTGTTCGGGAACAGACGAATTTCAACCTCACAACTTGGATTTACAAACCGATCCGTTGGGAAGGAGGAGTTGGAAAGCGACTCCTTGTCATAGGTGTGTGTGTCCTCGGTCGTTCTTCCGATCCCATGAGATTGAATCTCTCGAATCTCATATTTCCTATTTCAAGAACCAAATGAAATCGACCGGCCAGTGAGATCATCCGTCAACTATCCGTTACCGTCAGGTGCATTACTTCGACTTCGAGGGGTTGGGTGTCGAATCCAAATGCACTTTTGTTGAGACACCGGGCATGAGCGTTCTCATTGGCTCCGTGCTCGCTTTGGGTGCAAATGGTACACACACAAAACAAAAAACTCGCTTCGTTCGCAGAAACCCTCGTGTCGTCTGATCACGAATACTCAACCTACTTCGTCAGTTCCTTCGATGATGTCTCCGCCCTTGTCTAGTCTAACGCTGAATTGTTGTGTTGCTTTCTCCTCGATCGTGTAATGACCACGAATCTGATAGAAGGTACCGTCAAACTGTATCGATTCCACCTCAACTACACCATTCTTCGCGAACCTTTTGCGGACAAATTCAACTGCAATAGCCTTCACTTTGTCAGCGGTGCTTAATCCATGCCCTGTTCCTTTCAGTGTCATCTAATGTGCCTCTGAGATTTTCGTGTGTGAGTCTGATGGTGAGACCACCCGGAATCCAAATCAACCCGCATACCGACGTGCCATTTTAAACCTGGGCATCTGTGGCACTAACGAATGTAAAACCGGACTCATGTCAAACGTCATCTAGTGCTCAGGTTGGATGAATATCCTCGATTCTTTTCAGAACCCGGAGTGCGGTAAGAGTGATCCATTTGCTCGGCCGTCTCTCCCTCTCCAATGCAAACCGTTTAGGTCGTTTTCTGAAACGATAACCTGCGCCCACGCCCAGGTCAGGATGTATTGCGTCGAGAACCCATGTTCCGTCATGTCGGCGTTTGGTTTGCAAGATTTGTAGCGCTGCTTTCAGGCGTCGGTCGTCCGCATATCCAAGGCTGGTTATGACGTCTAATCCTACGAGAAGGTCATAATAGTAGTGAACTGGATAGTGGAACCTGAGCCACGGCAAGTAGCGCCGATGTCCCTGCTTGAACAGCTCCCGCTCCAAGTAGAATTCTGCACCTCTCTCAACGGAACGTTTCATTCGCCGCGTCCACTTCGTCCTCGGCACGGCTGCGAACGCGCTAAGCCCTTCCCAGCAGTCAAGAGTACCCATGCCAAAGGCTCGTTCATAGAAGCAATGCCAACCTCCATCCTTCATCTGGTGTTCAACCAACCAGTCGAAGGCTGAGATGACGCGGCGATCTTCGCCGTACCCGCAGCGGACCAGAACCCTCGCCAAGTTGCCTGTCAAGCAGACCTCGCTCCTAGACCACGTACTGCTTGGGCCATCGAACCCACCGTCAGGCCGAGAGTACTCGTTAAGGAAGAATTCACACGGCTTTCGAATCCGCTGATCTTTCGCGGTCAGCCCGAGATCGCTGAGCACAATCAGCCTCCAAATGGTCGCAGTGTATTTTGGCAGGTAGAGGTCCTTACGCGACTCCCAGAACCCGCCGGGCTTCTGCGTCTTAAAGATTTGAGGTGCCCAACCGAATTTTGGAATATTGGAATAGGCCTCTCGAACCTCGTGGTCCCCGTTTGAATACTCTAGCAAGTCTAGGAGCGTGTAATATCGAACTGCCGGCTGATCAGCTTCTAGCAGCCAATTCAAGGCTTCTTGGTCTAGTTTCATCAGCTTGTCGACTACACTTCGTCTTAATTATAATTAAGACGGTAGCTGTCCCGCAACGAGTGTTCCGGCTTTTGTATTATTCGGCCAAGAGAAATTTCCAACAGGCGCTAGATCTCATTTGTCTGTTCTAAGCGAGAACCTTGCTTGGACTGGTTCGGGCAGGTTTCATAATAGGCCGACTCTCTCGTTGAATTGGGTAATTAGCTCGTCAATCTTTGGCGTCATTGCCTGTATTTCTCCCCAATAGCGTTCGTAGTCGTACCATTGGTGATTCAATTCGTCGAGGTTGAACATTTGCTGTTCAATCCACGTGAAGTACTTCAGGTTGTGTACCCTTTTCCGGTCGGTGTGGTTGAGTTCCATCATTGAGTCAGTCTTCAGAGCCATTAGATGTTGACCATAATCCCGAATTGCGTGTTGGGTGCGGTATTCGCCTTGTTGTTTGCGTGCTTCTTGTAGTCTGGATTGGTATAGGTCTGCTGAATCGGTGAATACGGTGAGGACGAGGTCATTGTGCGTTAGCTCATAGTACTTTGCGAATTTGATCGCCATGAGGACATTGGCTATGCTTGAAATCCCAAGCAGATCAAGCTGAGAGACGAGTTCTCCTGGCACTCCGATCTCTTTCGTTAGATAATCGCGTCCTGCTGGTTCGTTGAATAACCGCAACAAGTTCATCGGGTCATTGTCGTCGATTGCGATGACGAGGTCAGTGTTTCTTACGTTGTGGATCCAGGGGACGTGTTTGTCGCCGATTCCTTCAATTCTATGAGCTCCGTAGCCGTTGAGAAGTAGCGTTGGGCATTGAACTGCTTCGCCCGCTGCAATTTTCGAAGTTGGGTAAGTTTGCTTAAGGTAATCGCCGGAGGCAATTGTGCCCGCAGACCCCGTAGTGAAACAGACCCCCCGAAACTGTCCTCCTCTCGCTTCCTTCCTGATTACTTCCTCGAATCCGCGTCCTGTGACGTCATAGTGGAATAGGTAGTTTCCGGGTTCGGAGAATTGGTTGAATACGAAGATGTCCTTCCGGGTGCGCTTTAGCTCCCAAACTTTATCGTAGATTTCCTTTACGTTGCTCTCGGATCCGGGGGTGGCGATGATTTCGCCCGCGACCGTTTTGAGCCATTGAAATCGCTCCTGTGACATTTCCTCAGGAAGGATCGCGATGCTCTCGCACCCTAGAAGGGTCGCATCATAAGCCCCTCCCCTACAGAAGTTTCCAGTGCTAGGCCAGACGGCCTTATGCACGGTCGGGTCAAACTGGCCCGTAACGAGTTGGGGAACCAGGCAACCGAATGAGGCGCCGACTTTGTGTGAACCCGTTGGGAACCATTTCCCAACTAACGCGATTATGCGTGCCTCAACCCCGGTCAACTCGGGCGGTAATTCAACGTAGTTGGGGGTGGGTCGAAAGAGTCCTCCCTTAGGTACGGGCTCATTCTTCCACGTAATCCTGAACAAGTTCTGAGGGGCTACGTCCCATAGTCCAATCTGCTTGAGCTGTTCCTTGATCTTTGTCGGCGCATTACCCGGGTTTTTTAGCTGAGAGAAAGTAGGGATGATAATGTTCCTATCACGGCATCTCTTCGCCGTTCTCTCTAGACCTTTTTCATTTACTGTTAAGTCTATCAACACGGAGCCTCTATTCACTTCAGGCGACTGTTAGCGCACGACTTATGTTTTCTGCATCAGTTTCGTTCAGCATTATCGTTGGTAGCTGTTCAGCAGCTGTGAAGAACACGGTTCAAAGCATATGTCAGGAGCACATCAAAATTGTAATACATGACTTGACTATGCACCATCATGGTTTGCGTATGAATGTAAGTCAGCTGAAATGCTCTCTTTGCGGTGCCGCGTATGCACCTGATGAGGTTCGATATGTCTGTCCCAAGCATGGCGACGTTGGCTTACTGGATGTGTTGTACGATTATGAGAAGATCAAATCGAAACTGAATCCGGCTGATGTTTCCAGGTCTAAGGATTTCTCTATCTGGAAATATTGGGACCTCCTACCGATTGATGATCGGTTGGTTGTGCCTCCGCTGCGTGTTGGCTGGACACCACTCTACAACGCTAAACGACTGGGCAAAGAACTCACGCTCCGCAACCTTTGGGTGAAAGATGACGGGTTGAACCCTACGGGGTCGTTGAAGGATCGTGCAAGCGCTGTGGTTGTGGCGAAAGCCAAGGAGCTTGGGGTCGAGGTAATTACTGCGGCAAGTAGCGGTAACGCTGGAGCAGCTTTGGCGGGTCTTTCTGCCAGCGGCCATGTACCGGCGGTGGTTTTCGTTCCCCACACTGCCCCAGAAGCCAAAGTCGCACAGCTACTAATCTACGGAGCACGCGTCTTCTTGGTGAAGGGGACATATGATCAAGCGTTCGAATTATCCCTCACCGCATCAAGAGAGTTTGGATGGTATTCAAGGAACACGGGTTACAACCCGTATACAGTTGAGGGTAAGAAGACTGCGTCTTTCGAAATCTGCGAACAACTAGCTCTGGCAAAGTCGGAAAATTCGCCTCGAGGCTGGAACGCTCCAGACCGAATCTTCGTAGCGGTGGGAGATGGCAACATCATTACAGGACTGTGGAAAGGCCTGCGCGACCTGTTGGCTTTGGGCTGGATTGAGAAAATGCCCAAACTCATGGGTGTACAAGCTGAAGGATCTGCAGCCTGCTACAACGCGTGGAAAACAGGGACCGAGACCATAACCCCTGTCGATGCGCACACGATTTCAGACTCGATCTCAGTTGGTTTGCCGCGTGATGGGATTAGGGCGGTGCGTGCGGTTCGAGAAACTAATGGAGCTTACCTCACGGTCGCCGATGATGAGGTGCTGGAGGCGATGCGTAAGCTGGCGCGGGCGGAAGGGGTCTTCGCCGAACCCGCTGGTGCCACGGGCTACGCCGGGTTAGCCAAAGCTATCCGAGAAAACCTTGTGGACCCTGATGAAGATATTGTGGTCGTGGTCACAGGGAATGGGTTGAAGGATATCCACGCGGCCGTGAAAGCTGCCGGGAAAGCCTCACTCATCGAGCCGAACTTAGAAACGCTACGTCGCATGAAAGAAAGTGCGGCATCATGATCCCTCGTGGTTGAGGTAGGAGAACTGATAAAGCATTGATCGTTGGTTACTGATGGCGTTGTTTAACCATGATTCCCAGTTTCGAGAAGGAAGGGCAACGATTTGTGTGCGATAAGTGTGGTTTCGAAACGAACAGTTCAGAAATCTTCCCTTTACACAAAAAGAATTGTCCCAAAGTTTAGGTTTCAAGGATTAGATTAAGGCTGCTTGCCATGGCTTGGTATTGCCCTAAATGTAAGTCCAATTTCACTGAATACCAGCCGATGTGCCCATACTGCAACATTAGACTGAGAAAATCGAGCTGGTACTCCGAGTGACCGTCCAGATTTCGAGGCAGTTTTAGCTAATTGATGCCCAGAGAATTATGGGGGCTAGCAAGTAGTCAAATCCGGCCATGCGGAGTGGCCAGTACGCTTTCATCGCAGCCCGAACGATCTTCTGCTTGAACAATTCGGGTTGGATTTTTCTAGGCATTGATGGAAACACGTAGGCCATTGTTCTCTGCTCGTGGGATTTCGTTGCACTGAAGCTCATAAGCGGTGTTCAAGAGATCGTACTATTTCGAGAACAGACTATATCGAATGACAGATTACTCGCATATTCGACATATGTTCTCATGTTCTCAACGCTATCTGTTCGCATGTCAGCGTCATGAATCGTCGTCATTCTCTGGAGTGTGTCAGCAGCTTAATCTAGAATTTACAGATGAAGCGTGTAATTTCATCCCTAATTTACCGATACATGTGACTGAACTCCACGGTCGGAAGTGTTAAACCTGTAATGACGAGATCTTCGGCCAGTAGGTGATATCTGTGCCGAAGAAAGCCAAGAAGAAATCAAAGAAGAGAAAGTGAAGAGCTGCTTCATAATTCTTCAGGACCGAGAATTAGAAGGTCGTCCCTTCAACTCTCGTAACCTTGAGTTACCTAACTTTACCTAGTTTTTCCATTCAGAGGAAGGATTAATTCCACATTCGCAGTGATTGTCTCATGGATGTTCTCCTTTGGAAGATCGAGTAATCGAAATGCCGGAGGAATGGAATGGTGTCATTCCCACTGAGATTTTCGTCGATGAAGGAAAGAGACTTGTCGAAGAAGCCACCAAAAGAGGAATCCCGATACGGCTACTTGGAGGCGTCGCAATTCGAGTTCACTGCGAGGAGTACTTGGATTTTGCAAAGAGACTCCAACGGCTGGGACAAGGTCAACAGGAGTACACAGATCTTGATTTCATGTCTTACGCCAAGTACAGGAACAAGATGAAGGAATTCTTCAACGAGATGGGATACGAGAAAAGGCCGACAACCATGTCAAGCGCGGCCACTCAACGGCAAATATACTTCCACCCCAAGGGGTGGTTCACGGTCGACATCTTCTTTGACAAGCTACTTGCCGCCAATCATCCGCTGGACTTCAAGAACCGCTTGGAGCTTGACACTCCAACCGTACCCCCAACTGACCTCTTACTCGAGAAATTACAAATAGTGTTTCCCAGCGAGAAAGATGTCAAAGACGCGATTCTAACTTTGCACGCACACGATATCTCTCAAGGCGAAGAGAATAACCACATCAACGCCAAATCTGTCTCCGAGAAACTTGCTTCTGATTGGGGATTTTGGTATACGGCGACAACGAATTTGAACGGATTAAAGGGCTACATAACAGAGTTTGAACTAATTGACGATGCTGAGAAGAAAGACGTTACCACGAAGATCGATGCTATGCTATCAGCAGTTGACAACGCTCCGAAAAGCTCGGGTTGGAAAATGCGTTCCATGATGGGCACGAAAAAGAAATGGTACAACCCCGTTGAAACAACCCAAACCGTCGGAGAATTCGGCCTTTGGAGACTTCGACAGAGAAAACCGCAAACTAAATCATAACCAAAACTCTGACCTGTCTGAGAAGCTATGCAGCTCTGGAACCTTGTGCTAAGCGGATACCCAGGGTCAGGGAAGACGACGTTGGCCCGGCGGCTTATTTCTGAAAACCATGAATTTGTACGACTCAACGTAGATGAGTTGAGAAGCATGTACTTCGGAGCCGGCCAACCAGCCAGAGATGAGGAACTTGTTTACAACACAATAACCACTCTACGCGACTCAATACTTAGAGGCCGACGGAGCGTAGTAATCGACTCTACCGCCCCTAGAAATTCCACGCGCCACCTCCTTCTCAGCACGAAAGTTCAAGACGTCACACGATTGTTAGTTGTGATGATCGTGGGAAAGACCGAGTTAGAACGTCGAAACCATGAACGAGGAATTGGAGGAGCTGCTGCGGCATGGGATAAGGTTTGGGAGAATCCGGTGGGACAAGTGCAAATGTTGAATTTCAGAAACAACTCCCTCGCTGAATTCGAAACAAGCTACTACGTTCTAACCGAACTTCTAGCCAGCCAGGTGCATCCATTCAAACGCAAATTCCTCAAACACATCTATCCGAGAAACTAAAGAATCTGGGCCAATATTAGTGATTGCAGTATTTTTCCGTGCGTGTAAGTCTAACCGTGCGTTAGTACGGAAGAAATTGAATCACGAATCTTAGATAAATAGGGAACGCTGACAATAGTGAAGGGAAGGAATGTTGCGTTTAGTGTTATTTGGCCGTCTATCAATTCCGCATAGTAGCAGCCTAAGGGTGATACGATGTCGTTTGCGATGTTGACGGCTGCAGCTCGACCCGCCACTTGCCTCGCTTCATAATATGGCACGTTGGCCGAGGCTGAGGTGTAATTTAGGTACGCGAAGAAATTGGTCGCTTCGAAGGGCGATAGGTAGGCGACGTTGTAGACCTGCGAGTATTTTGACATAACCTCTAAGAATTTCTCGTCGAGGGGGATCCAGAAGGCGTACAGGTTTCGGGCTGAGATCGCTGCGTCGGTACCAAAATTGTGGCCTTCGGTCGTGGTGCTCTTGTGCAACCACGTTTCATCTATGACGATTGGTTTCCCGTATTCCTCGGACAGTTCGCCTATTCGTGTTAGGATTGAGAGGTAGTTGCCATAGGTTGGGTAGACATGGACGTCTATGGCGTCTACCGCCGAATCATTTAGTGTTGCGTACAGGTAGCCGATAGGGTCCCAGGAGCCTATTCCAACATTAATCTTCGTGCTACTCTTGTTCAACCCTGTGAGTAAGGAAGAGATGTACGTGGCCCATCCTTGCGGTGTGCTGACTTCTGGATAGTGAAGCAGCATTTGCAACGTGTCAGTCTCGGTTCCTATGTTCAAGTAGTCGGGGTGCAGGTCGTTGATGACTGTCTGAATCATCTCCTTATCCTCACTCACATAGTCAGTATAAGTCAAGTTCGCGTAACTTACGGAGCCTAACGAAAGGCCCGGGTAGCCTACCAACAACGGAGTCTCCGACTCTATATCGATCTTCATCCCTCTTTGACGCACCTGCGCTACCACGTTTTCGTAGAACTGCAAGTATTGACCGTAATTGGGAAACGTTGCGGTGAGAATGGGAAACGATACGTCAATCGTGACCCCCTGAACACCCAGTTTCTGAATTGCATCTAGATAGTTGATGACCCCCTGCATAGCCTGTGGAGAGAGAAGCCTTTGGCCTATGTTTGAATCGGCAGGCAACAACTCAGTAGCGTAAATTACCCCGTGGCTTGCCACGGGCGATGTTGAACTTAGCGTCTGACCGAAGTTGTCCAAAATCTGACTTAACGCTGAGTACATAGACTGGTACGCTGGTGGGATACTCTCATCATAGTCAGCAACATTAGAGCACATCATCCCCCCTGTCGCCAACGTAGTCGGAGTTGAAAACACGGTAAGATCGCTACTTGGAGCAAGCCTTGAAACGTACGTGCCGAAGGCGGCCACTAACAAAATCACTATGATCAGGCCGATGAGAACCGTGCTTACGCCTCTTCGTCCAAGCATCTCTATCCACCTCCCCAGTGTCCGACCAGTTGAACGCTCAAGGCGACTACATTGCGCCTAAAAGCTGAAGTGAATGAATCATTCATGACTACTCTTTGACCCTGGAAACTCGGTCTGTATTGCGGAAACGAAGGACTGGATTAAATCAAACTCAGGCTGATGGATTCCCATACGACACCAGGCCATAACGGTTTTAACATGCAGCTCTGAGAACTTCAACCAGTTTGATGTTTGATCCGGCAATATTTCTGGCCGCTCTCGGGATAACTACACTGGAGCTGGTGGAGGCTGCGGCGGTGGGGCTCGCGCTCTACGGTGACTCGAAGCGTTCCTCAGCCTTCTTCTACGTGGCCTTGGGAGTCGTAGCGGTTTTTGTCCCCATGTTCGTGCTCGGGGTACTCATCACCCTTCTCCCTGCCGTTTACGTGAGGCTCGTGGGTGGCGCATTGCTCCTCTACTTCGGCCTCCGACTCGTCAAGAGTGCCCGTAAGTCAGTCATCCATAGCCGGACGGGAGGTTCCTTGCCCGAACACTTCGAGAGAGGCATCATGACCACTGGCTTCTCAGTCGGGGCGATCGAAGCTTTCGAGGCAGCCATCGTTCTCGTGGCACTCCTCCCCAACAACTTCCAATCCACAGTTCTTGGGATGAGCACCGGAATCGCCGTGGTCATAGCCGCGACGTACCTTCTGAGGAATCAAGTCAGGAAGATGAAGCAGGCGAACATGAAAGTGATAGTCTCGGCCCTGCTCCTATCTTTCGCCTTCTTCTGGTTCGGAGAGGCATTTATGGTCCTAAGCGACTTGGCACTCGTGCCGCTCTTTGTTATATTCGTCCTTGCCGTGCACAGGATAGCAAACCGAGCATCGCCGGACTCGAGGGTCGGCGCGAGCACGCCTGCGTAGGAATCTGATTTCAGGCAAGAGGATTGAGAACGGTTCTGATGTCCACTGCAAAGCAGCCGTTCTCGTTCACGATGAGCGGGTTGATGTCAATTTCCTTGATTTTCAAATCGACAATCATTCTCGACAGCGTTGTAATTGCTCTGATGAGATCAGTCTCATCAAATCTCCTGCCTCTTCCGGTGACCATCTGGTGAACTTTACTTTCCAAGAGCATTTCGAGGGCTTCATCCTCAGATATCGGTGAAAGTCCGTAACTGAGACTCCTGAGAAGTTCGACGTATGTTCCACCTGGCCCCACCAGCACTGCATGGCCGAAAATGGGATCATCAATTCCTCCTAGGAAGACCTCCGCGCCGCTTAACTGTTGTTGGACTAGGATTCTCTTGGAGAGTTGAGCCAATTCTTTGAATGTCGTCTCCACGCTTTCACTAGTTACGTCGATCCGTACGCCGTTCAGTTCTGTCTTGTGGACGGGTTCGTCTGTGGAGATTTTCATCACCACTGGAAAGCCGATTTCTGTAGAGATTTTTCTTGCCTCTTCAATAGTCGTCGCAATCCCATATCCAGGTGTCTTTAGGCCGTAGGCGTCAAAGAGCTTCATCGCATCAGAGTCTTTCAAGTAGCTCTTCCCCGTCACGATCGATTCTGTGCCAGGGAGCGGCGACGAGACTCTGATCTTTCTCCTAGGCTCCCTCCTACTCGTCAGATGACTGATTGATCTCACAGCGTCTTCCGGAAACGTGAATGCGGGGATGTTTGCTGAATCGAGAATCCTCGCAGCCGCGTCCTCATCCATGCCCATGACGACTCCGATCATGCTCTTGCCCTTGTGGTTGAGAATCAGCTTCGCAACTTCTGTGCAGCTGATCATAGGCAGCGATTGGACGACAACCAGTTTGGAGCAGTCTAGGTCTTGAACAATGCTCAAGGTACTCTTGTACCTGTCCCTGCCGGCGTCGCCAGAAAGATCGAGAGGGTTCTTCGGAGTGCTTTGCGCAGGAAGAACTTTTACCAATTCGTCTTTTGTTCTTTCGGGGACGTCTATCAGGTTTAGTGATTGTCTCTCTATCTCATCTGTTGCCAGGACACCATGACCGCCAGAGTTCGTGACGACCAGCAGAGCTCGTTTGATAGGTTCATCTGAAGACACGAGCTTGATAAGGTTCAAGAAATCCTCCAAGTCCTCGACGATTATTCCGCCCACGGCTTTCACGGCTGCTCTGAAGATTTCCATCGAGCCTGCAAGGCTTCCTGTGTGAGTTTTGACAGCTTGAGCGCCGCTTTTCCCGACACCTCCCTTGAGGAAGATCAGGGGTTTTCTCACCGCTATCTCCGGAACAGTATCCAAGAACCGGGTTCCATCAGCAACTCCCTCGACGTAGGTGAATATAGCACGTGTCTGAGGGTCGTGTACAAGGTATTGGTAGACCTCTGTCTCCGAAATGTTGGCCTGGTTGCCTAGACTGACAAAATGACTGATTCCTGTTCTCGTCATCTGAGCCCAGTTCAGCATGTAGACGCCTATCCCACCGCTTTGGGCAACGAGGGCTATGTTACCCTTCTTCACGTCAGAGAAAGTGAAGGTCGCGTTGAAGGAGGCAGTGATTAGGCCGAGTGTGTTGGGCCCCAGGAACCTCATGCCGCTCTTGGCCGATATTCTGTTCAGCTCTGTTTCAAGACTGGCTCCGTACGTGTCCAGCTCCCTGAAGCCAGACGTGATTATGATAGCTGCTTCGACTTTTTTTTCGGCAGCTTCCTCGGTCACTTGTTGGACATATTGTCTAGGTACCGTCACTACAGCAAGGTCAATGCTTTCTTGGATATCTTTGATAGATCTGTAGGACTGCAAACCTTCTACTTTTTCGGCCTTATCATTTACCGCGTACACTTTGCCGTGAAATGTCGACAGGACATTTCTGAGCACTATGTTGCCCACTTTTTCTCTGTCTCTCGATGCGCCAACAATCGCGATCGTCGCAGGGCGAAACAGAGAATCTAGACTCATGAGAACCTCTCCGACTAACGTCGACCTTTAAGAGTTTGGCCATGCCGCTCTAACTCAACAGCAACTGTACGAACCGCATCATGACTAATAGCAATCTTGAAGAATATCGAAAAATCAATCTCTGTCGTATCCTGGATGAACGTGAACATTCCTGAGAAGATATTCCTCACAAAGGGCGTCGGTACCCACAAAGAAAGACTGGCAAGTTTCGAATTGGCTCTTCGTGATGCAGGCATAGCCTCCTGTAACCTAGTCTACGTGTCAAGCATCGTACCTCCCAACTGCACCGTATTGCCGAGGAACGAGCTCTTGCAACTTTTGAAACCTGGACAAATACTATTCTGCGTAATGAGCCGGATTGACACGAATGAGCCGAACAGGCTGATGGCTGCAGCCATTGGGATGGCACTGCCGTACGACAGGACAGTGTACGGTTACCTGTCTGAACACAAGTCGTATGGTCAGACGCAGGAGAAAGCCGGTGACTACGCCGAGGATCTGGCTGCTTCAATGCTCGCCTCGACACATGGCGTGTCTTTTGATGTTGACAACGCTTGGGACATTAAGCAAGAGATATGGAACATATCAGGCATGAGAGTCATCACCAGAAACATTTGCCAGTCAGCAGAAGGGAACAAAGATGGACTCTGGACGACAGCGATCGCAGCTGCCATAATGATCTAGCCTAACCGCGTCTGCGCCAGTAGCCCCACACAAGTGCTCAGTCGTTCAAACGCCAAAATTCGAAGGAAACTTCCGAAAACTTAGGTCTGACTTACAGGATAAGCGAGCAAATTCTGGTCTTGGAGATCAAGCGCTTAGCGGAAAACCTTTGCACGGATAATTGGAAGGTTTGTTTTCGCTTAGGGTCGTGTTATTGTGGTTGGTTTGAAAGATTGCGTAATAATCGGATTTGTGGAGTGGTGAAAAAAGGGGTTTTTCGGTTACGCGGCTTTCTAAGCCTAACGAGGTGGCGGTGGTGGCGGAAACGCTGGAACCCAAGCTATTGAACGGGGTTGCCGCCTACGTTGTCCGTACACGACCAGGCCTGCTGTTGCAATGACGACGGCTGCAAGTATTGCTGCGATTGCAACGTAATCGAGTAGAGCGTTATGGTAGTATAGAGTTTGATATTGCGATTGGTGGCCGTACGGCTGCTGTTGTAACGGCTGCTGGACTGACGGAGCTTGGGGTGGGTCGGAAGTCTGATTTGTGTATAGAGTCGGATATGAGTACGGGGTTGAGATGGGGGGTTGGTATGGGTATTGGTATGCTTGAGTTACTGTGGTAGTGACGACTTGCTGAACTTGCTGGCTTCCTGTTACCGCCTGGAATGTTTCGCTGGTTGAAGTTACTAGATCGTTGTATTGGTTGCTGTAGAGGGAGACGGAGATTGTGACTGTGTGTCCTTGAGTTGTGGGTGGTAGGTTGAACTCTAATTGTCCGTTGAAGGTGGTGCCGCCGTCGCTGGATTGTAGAACACTGTTCACTGTGCCTAGGGCGACGTTTGAGGTTGCGTCGTATGCGTTACCGGTCGCGTATAACTGGTTGCCGTAGACTGTGGTGCAAGTTGCTGACATGGGCACTGTAATTGGAACGTTAGAGTATGGGTACGTTGCGGGTATGACGGGGTAGCTCAATACCGCAGTGCAGGGTTGAGCTTGGGCCAAGACGGGATTGCTGTTCGCTCCGACTGCGATGATTGCTAAGATTAGCACAATGCCGAGTATCGCATAGTTACGGGTTTTCGCGTATGTCTGAACCAATTTTTATCACTAACGAACTACAAGGTGTAGTTGTGTATAATCAGAATGGATGAATCATTCACCTTGGCGCCTGACAAACTACGCGTATCCCATTCAAGCTACGCGTACTACACCAATTGCTGGGTTAGGGCTGATGGGCGGTCGCAATCAACTTCGACCAAATTACGTTAGTTTCGACATGAAACTCGAGCGACGGGTGAGATTCAATAATTGGACACATTTTCAAGACTAGGTTTGACTATGAGGGTCCCGTGGATACTATGAAGAACGGCATTGAGACGGGTGAGAGCTATTCACGAAGGCTCGACTTGGAGGATCCATTAGCGAAATTCCGTGAAAGATTCTACATTCCTAATGGAGGTATCTATGTGGACGGAAATTCACTCGGTCTTCTTTGCATCGATTCAGAAAAGTCAGTTCAGAACGTATTGGACGACTGGAGAACGCTCGGAGTAGGAGGTTGGCTTGGGAAGCGGCCGTGGTTTTATTTTGCGGAACAAATCGGCGCGATGTGTTCCAGCCTCGTAGGTGCAGAGTCTGATGAAGTTGTCCTAACGGGTACAACCACCATCAACATCCACCAGCTTGTAAACACATTCTACGAACCGCACGGTAGTCGAAAGAAAATTGTCGCCGACGAGCTTGATTTCCCTTCCGACATCTATGCTTTGAAAAGTATCCTGAAGCTTAGAGGGATGAATCCAGAGAGGGATCTAATTCTCGCCCCAAGCGTGAATAGACATCTCCTAGAGGAGGACGATATAGTTAGGTTGATGGACGAAGAGGTGGCACTGATTTTCCTTCCCTCGGTCCTCTACAGGAGCGGGCAGCTTCTTGATTTGCATTATCTCACTGACGAAGCACACAAAAGGGGCATCCCGATAGGGTTCGACTGCTGTCATTCAGTCGGGGCAGTTCCACACTACTTCGATAAGTGGGGTGTGGACTTCGCACTTTGGTGCGGTTACAAGTACCTGAACGGTGGCCCTGGAAGCACAGCTTTCCTTTATGTGAACAAGAGACACTTCGACCGTGAGCCAGCCCTTGCTGGATGGTTTGGTTCCGTCAAGGAGAAGCAGTTTGAAATGTCCTTGAGGTTCGAACATTCCGAGAACGCAGGAGGCTGGCAGATATCCTCTCCCACTATTCTCAGCGCAGCCCCACTTGAGGGCTCTCTGAAGATTCTTCTAGAGGCAGGAATAGACGCTATCAGAACCAAATCTCTCAAAATGACGTCGTACCTCATGTCTTTGGTCGACGACACCCTCTCCCGGGACCCGTTCAACTTCTCGATCGGAACGCCAAGAGAGGAAGGGCGGAGGGGAGGCCATGTCGCAATTGAACACGAGGAAGCGTTCCGCATCACCGAAGCACTTCGCTCACGAGGAGTCGTGGCAGACTTTCGCGCACCGAATATAATCAGAATTGCCCCCATACCCCTCTACAACACATTCCACGAAATCTGGCAAGTCGTACAACATTTCAAAGAGATCATTGAGAAGAGAGAATACGCGAGATATTCTATACAGGGAAAGGCGCTATCATAAACAGATGAAAGGAGGTTTTGATCCAAATTCGTCGTCTTACACCGTGTAGCACTTTGGCGGGAGTTAGGCTGTTCTTGCCGACGCGGCTTCTTGCAGATTCAGTTCTTTGATGGATATCTCTTTCATCTTAAACTTCTGGACCTTTCCCGTCACAGTCATCGGGAATTCGTCTGTGAATTTGAAGTAGCTTGGGATCTTGAAGTAGGCTATCTTATCCTTGCAATACTCTTTCAGTTCCTCTGGAGTTGCGGTGGCGCCGGGCTTCAACTTGATCCAAGCCATCACTTCCTCCCCATACTTTTTGCTTGGAACGCCGATCACTTGCGCGTTCGATACCTTTGGATGGGAGTAGAGGAAGTCTTCAACCTCTTTGGGGAAGATTTTCTCGCCTCCTCGACTTATCATGTCCTTAGTTCTGCCGACGATGTTTGCGTACGCGTCGTCTCGGATGACAGCCAAATCTCCGGTATGCATCCAGCCATCTGAATCGATGGCTTCTCTAGTGGCCTGAGGGTTATTCCAGTATTGCAGCATCACAAGGTAGCCGCGTACACAGAGTTCTCCAGCGGTTCCGCGAGGTAGAGTGTTTCCGGTCAATGGATCACTTACCTTGGCTTCGACATGCGGATGCGCTCGTCCTACTGTAGAGACACGTAGCTCGATTGGGTCGTTGATTCGGGTTTGGAAGGAAACAGGTGATGTTTCCGTCATCCCATAGCAGATTGTGATGTCCCGTATCCCCATCTCGGAAATAACCCTGTTCATTATCTCTACGGGACACGCGGAACTTGCCATGATACCTGTCCTGAGAGTTGAGAGATCATATTCCTTGAAGTTTGGCAGGTCGAGTTCAGCTATGAACATCGTTGGCACACCGTGGAGCGCCGTGCACCTCTCCTCTTGAATGGTACCAAGAACATTGGCGGGCTCAAATGCCTCTCCAGGAAGAACCATGGTCGCCCCGTGCGTGACACAAGCAAGGTTTCCCAAGACCATCCCAAAGCAGTGGTAGAATGGAACCGGAATACATAGACGGTCATGATCCGAGAATCGCATTTCTTCTCCAGCAAAATAGCCGTTGTTTAGGATGCCACGATGCGTCAATGTGGCTCCCTTCGGAAACCCGGTTGTACCACAAGTATATTTGATATTGATTGGATCCTCAGATCTGAGAGCTGATCCTCGTTCCCTAAGCTCAGCAAGTGAAGACCTCTGTTTTCCGATTTCATGAAACGTGCTCCACTTGATCATTCCCGGATGCGAGCGTTCTGGTTCTACTTCCAACGTGACGATCCTGCGGAGGAAAGGCACCCTGCTTGTTCTAATTTCTGAGGCCGGATCTTCATGTAGATCTCTGAGTTCGGGAGCGAGCTCGTAGAGCATACCGTGATAGTCAGATTTCTTGTACCTGCTTGCGGTCATAAGGAAGCTTACTCCAGATTGATTCAGGGCATACTCTAACTCCGAAACACGGTAAGCAGGATTGATGTTGACCAATATCGCGCCAATCTTTGCCGTTGCGAATTGAGCAAGAACCCATTCAGTATTGTTCGGCGACCATATTCATACACGTTCCCCCTTCTTCACTCCGAAACCTAGAAGCGAAACGGCGAGGTCGTCGACAGCTGTCTTCAGTGCACGGTAACTATACCGCTGCTTTTGTTGGAGGCAGACCAGCGCTTCATTGTCTGCATGTGCGGAGACTGTTGAATCAAAGAGTTCTCCTACCGTCTGTTCGATCAGTTTTGTCTCAGTAGGTCCTTCGGTGTAACTTGATGGCGCAGCCTTCTCTTGCAAGGTTTTCGACTTGAAACGCTTTGCATCATGAAGGAAGAGTTCTTGGTACCTTCAATAATTACAGTAATTGATCTAGGGTGACTAGAGGCCGCGTGAACAATGGATTCTAACTCCAACCTACCGGTACATATAGACGACTTGACAAATGAGGTGGTGGTATGCATACGCGACCAGTGTCGAACGGCGTCAATTTAACGGTGAACGTGAAGCCGCTGAGAAGCGAGACCAAACTGTTCTGCGAGCCGGACGGCACACTCACAATGCATGTCGCTGCGCCTCCTGTGAAAGGTAAAGCGAATCGCGAGATCGTAAGATGGCTGTCCAAGAGGCTCCGAACGTCATCCTCGAATGTGCAGCTGGTTGCCGGCTTCCATTCGAACGTGAAAGTCATCGAAGTCACAGGAATGACTGAGGCTGAAATCGCCGCGATATTAGGCATTAAGGGCAAATCGGATCGATCACGTGCAAGTGCGTTTCCGTCTAGCGTCTCACCCATGCGTGCGCACCATCTAGATCGACACGAAAGAATTAGAGGTTGAAGTTAAAGATAGGCAATGGGATTCTGACCCAATTTACCCGTACATGTTGCTTGAGCGCTTTTGCTTAATTCCAAATAGTAGCGCTGCGCTCAAGACCTGCGTTATTGAACTCGCCACAAAAATGTAGACCGGACCAATGGCGTTCCACACTAACCCATAAACGAGCGGCCCCATGATTATACCCAAGTCTTCACACGAGCCATAGATTCCTACAACAGTACCGTACATTCCATTGGGCGTGACGTCTGGTACAATAGCGAGTAGGAGCGACGTTGCTGCAAGGCCCAAGCCTGCTACAATGGAGACAAGAAAAATCTGGTAAGCGGTATTCGCGACGAGGTAGAGCAAGAAAGAAGCGGAACACAGCAAAAATCCAACGATAGTCATCGGCTTTCGGCCAAACCTGTCGGAGAACCAACCAAGAAACAGGATTGCAACTAATTGAGAAGCAGCAACCGCCGAAATGAGAGTCCCAATCTCAACAGTTGACATACCAACTCGCTCCGAAGCGTATAGGGGTAGAAACGCTCGTACAATAGAGAACCCCATGAAGGCGAAAACCGCTGAGAGGAAGAGAAATTGTGCAGAGCGTCTTCGCAGGGTAGAATTGAGGCCATGAATCATGCTCTTCGACCTTCCGGCTAAATGGCGACTAGGTGGAAACGACCAAAACACGATGAAAATCAAAAGAACACTCAGCGCGGATGAGGCGTAGAACGAATACTCGAACGACCAGCTTTGAGCAATGTACGTTCCGACCAAGGGACCGATGATCGCGCCGAGAGAGGAAAAAATCCACCAACCACTCGCGTAGAGCCCGGGAGATTTCAAGGAAGATTCCTCTGATACAGACGCCCTAGTCGTAGGCCCAACTACGACTCCAACCGCTCCTGAAAGGAGTTGCAGAACTAAGAAGAAGAAAAACGAACCGTGAAGAGTATAGAGGATAAAAATTGCGCTCATGCACACGAAAGAAATGATCAGGAGATGCCTCCGATTAGTTCTGTCACTTAGACTGCCCCACACCCATTCGAAAAGAAACATCCCCAAAGCGAACGTAGCAGCCAACGTGCTCCATCCTACAATGCCGATTCCAAGTGTTTCAATGTAAAGAGGCAGTACAGGGCCGGTAAGTGTTACAGACCAAGCAACATTCCATAGAAGCAAAGTAAGATAAGCCGGAAGTACGCGCCGAAAACTCGGATTCAACAAGTGGGATACGCCAACCAGTAGATGTGCATCGGGTTCAGAGCCGCACTTTAGTCCGAGATTCTTTATGGTTACGCTCTATTCCCTTTCGGGACGCAGGCCACACATTCGCAGTGAGGTAAGACGCTTGTGGAGGTTGATTTCTGCCCGGACTGTGGAGATTGCATTCCAGCAGGCCTCACGGAATGCGAAACTTGTGACACGAGGAGTAAACCACTCGTCCAGTTGAAGGAAGTCAACGCCGACCAACTAACTCCTCGGTCCTTTCGCGTGTGTCTCATGGTTCGCGACGACGATGAAAACGGACGGCTACAAACCCTGAAAATTGCTTGGAATAGGGTTGCGAAGGCGTTTCCCAAGCTTTTCCCTCTGGTTTCAACGGGGATTCTACCATCTGTCGAAGCACGTGGAAACCAATAATACGTTCATTCTTTCCCACACTGATCTTAGTTGAACAGAGGAGTCTTCATGCCGTTTAAGGAAGGTCCTTCGACTCGGTGCGTTCATTATGGAAGGCACATAGACGAATCAACCCATACGATGAACCAGCCAATAATGGAAAACGCGGCTTTCGCCTACGAAGACATGGAATCGTGGCGGAATGTCGCGTTAGGCAAGATACGAGGCGACATATACAGCCGAAATTCGAACCCAACGGTGCGTGCTCTTAATGAGAAAATTGCTGCGTTAGAAGATGCAGAGGCTGCAACCGATTTCTCCACCGGAATGGCCGCGATCAGCACAACCCTATTCGCTCTGCTTAGCCCCGGCCAACGGGCGGTGACCATCAAAGACGCATACGGAGCAACTTATCTGCACTTCAAAGATATCCTTCCACGCTTTGGGATTCAATGTGAACTATGCGACACCGACGATGAGAATGCAATTTTGGCCGCGATCGCTAAAGGGTGTGATGTGGTCTATCTAGAGACTCCCACGAATCCATTACTCAGAGTGGTTGACCTTGAGAAAATGTTCGCGGCCGCACACAAAGTCGGCGCCACTACGATCACCGACAACACATTTGCCACCCCCATTAACCAGCACCCAACCTACCTAGGTTCGGACCTCATCATTCACAGCGCGACGAAATTCATCGGCGGACATAACGACCTGCTAGCTGGCGTCGTTTGTGGAAAATCTGAACTTGTCAATAGGATATACCGCTACAGGGAGCTCGTCGGTCCGTCCCTTGACCCTCACAGGGCAAGCCTCCTACTCCGAAGCCTGAAGACACTGGCGCTACGGGTTGAACGCCAAAACGAGAACGCCCTCGCAATGGCCCAATTCCTAGAGAAACATAGGAAGGTGAGAAAAGTCAACTACCCAGGACTTCCAAGCCATCCCAAGCACGGCATAGCCAAGAAACAGATGTCCGGTGGTTATGGGGGCGTACTCAGTTTCGAAGTCGAAGGCGGCCTAGAGGCTGTCGCCCGGGTTCTACCGCGCCTGAAGTATGCTTACATGGCAGCTAATCTAGGCCAAGTTGATACAGTAGTTGGTCCACCTTCGCTCACCAGCCATGTGGAGTGCACAGAAGAAGAACGTCGCGCAGCTGGAATTCCTGAGGGCTTAATCCGCTACTCTGTGGGGATTGAGGATACCGAGGATTTGATTGCTGACATGAATCAGGCACTATCAATTCTGTAACTTGTGAGCCTCCGAGGCGATCAAACGTAGACGAGGAAGAATGTGCAACTGTGACCAGTTCTTGAAATCCTCAATCGAACTTGACTACGTCAAAGGACATATGGGTGGAAACGAAATCGTGTTCCTGGACGGGTCTCAGATTTCGCCGAAACGTTATGTTGACGTCGGTCTGTTCGCTCTGGAATCACCAAGCGTGCATGGCGATCAAACTGGAGTTCTGTTAAAACCGAAGGGTTCAGGCGACATTAGAGCCAAAATCGTTGATAGAACCGCAAGAGGTTTCATCACTATGTGTGGTGGTTTGTCTCAAGTGCTTCCCAAGGCGCTTGCCGAGTGGAAATCACGTCCGTAGGCAAGATTTGGATCCACACTTCATCGACTACCAGAGGAAAATAGAACCGGCCAACGAGACGCTTCTGATCTTAAACGAACTTATCTGCTCAATCTTGCTCAGCAGTTCCCATTAAGGGCCACATGGACCATCCACTGGACGAAATGTGCTATAAAGAGTGCAGTATTTCAACAACAATCGGAACGAGAGTTCGTTACCCTAACGACATGCTTCTGGCTAGTGAATTCCAAGTAATCGTTTGTTTCCGTTAACGGAGTAGAGTAGTACACTATGCATCGTTACAACGACCATCACAGCCAACCCGAATACTGCTATCAAACCGAGCGAGACTATGAAAGACGCAATCAAGAAGAGAAACACGGAAGTTGAGAGGCATCCGATTATTACACCACGAAGGAAGAGCGCACTTACCTGCGGCCCCTTGGACTTTAGCATAAACACACTCATGACCGTCGCGTATACAGGAAACGGTGTAAGTAGGCCACTCAAACGTGGTCCCAATATTGACGCAGCACCCGTAATCAGTAAGACCAACCCAGTGGCCGCAAGCATACGCGCCGGAATCTCCCACCTCGCAGACTCCCGCGAAATACTGCCTGAAGCACCTGAAGGGAATATTCGACAAATCAACACAAGAAAAGCTACGACACCAAGAAGAGATATGAAGCTAGGAATTGAGACAAAGTTCAGTATCAACGTCATCGTGAAGAAAATCACGCAACATCCAATCAAGCTAGATACCCAACCTAGCCTGAAGGACAACCAACTGAACACTATACAAGACGCGGCCAGGGAAATTAATCCTATCAACGTCCCAAGTGCGGCTGCAGCAGCAAAACTAGGTCCTTGTTCAAGCGCCAGAAAGAACAGGATGGGGCCAGAGGTTAGTGGAAGACCAAGAACTACGCCGCCAACGGAAGGCCCCCACCTATGCGCTACCATACTGATCGTCAAAATGAAGATTGGAACACTGATCAGTTTGATAGCGAGAAACTCCCAGGCTTGCAACATACCCAATACCGAGGAAAGATGCGCATAGATAGACATGGAGCCCTATTCCCGAGTATATCGGTCAGGCGTGGGCCCATTGGTGCGCACTACGACAAGTCGATTCCAGCCGCTTCTAGATCTATCAACTGCAATCGACTTTTGCTTCAGAGAGGTGGTCAGGGGATTTGAACCCTAATTTACCCGTACGTATACGCTCGCCACGGGCTTTTCCGACTTTTCTTGGACTTTTTGCCCATCAATGTGAGTATTACTGATGTTCTAGCGGTCATTTCTGCGGTAGTAGACAGTATGCCGGACTACTTGTTCACACATAATTGCCCTTCAGTACAAGGGATTTGGAGGCTCGGCTGACAAGAAAATAGCCGCGTGAGATTTCCTCACAGGGTCTTCTTGAAAATCCATCGTTCACTGCCTAGCTTGCATTCCTTCCTGAAGCCAAAGGAAGCGAAGAGATCGGGCGTCCCGTTCCAAAGCAGATTCGATGAATGCCTCTTTCTAGGATCTACCGGGTAAGCTTCAACCACCTCCGCGCCGTGACCTTTCATGTAGTGAAGAGCACCTTCCAAAGCCGCTCTCGCCACGCCCTCCCTCCTATAATCGCGGTCAGTGAAGAAACAGGTTATCCTCCAAAGATTCCCATCGTGCGTGGGTCTATAGTCCTTCATGTTCTCGATGCGTGGCAATTCCTCGCTTGGACCGAACTGGCACCAACCAACAGGTTTTCCGCCGTGATACACGATTACTCCGTGCGCTTTCCCTTGCATCACTAGTGCATGTTTCTTTTCTTTGTTCTGCGCTCGATTCTTATCCCTCCAACCCTCCGCGACCTGATAGAACATGCACCAGCAACCACCCTGCACCCCACCGTGCTTCTCGAATAACCTCTCAAAATCAACCCAAGTTGAAGGCGACAACTCCCTAGTCTCATAATGAGGATTCAACGTGAGGCCTTTCCTACTCTGGTTGATTTGGTTCAACTAAATTCATCCTCTTCGTGTTTCTTTCAGCTTACCGCAGGCTACGCGTCTGGAGTGATTCAGCGTTCTAAATGACCCATTCAATTAACCTAAGAGATGGGGCACGGATTCCGACCCTAATTTACTGGTGCGTATACCCTGCGCCCCTTGTTTTCTGACTTTTCTTGGACTTTTTGCCCATCAATGTGAGTATTACTGATGTTCTAGCGGTCATTTCTGCGGTAGTAGACAGTATGCCGGACTACTTTGTTCACACATAATTGCCCTTCAATTACACCTATACAACTCGAATTCTGTTCACAGTTCTGTTCACAGCGGGCATTTGTCTAGGATCTGCAGAAAGATTTGGAATTGTCTCTGTTGACGAAAGCTATCCTCTAGACGAAGCTTCTTTCATAGCGTTTGAGATTGATTCGCCCACTTGCTTTGTACTCGAAGAACCGCCAAGGTCGGGGGTTCGCACTTTTCCTTCTGCAAGGACTTTTCCAATTGCTTTTCTGAGTGTGTTCGCGGCTTGCGCCTGCTTCAGCCATTCTAACATATGCGATGTGGCGAAGAGGATTGCGATTGGGTTTGCTATTCCTTTACCCGCGATGTCTGGGGCGGATCCATGTACGGCTTCAAATAGAGCAACATCGTCGCCTAGGTTCGCGCTACCGGCTAACCCTAAGCCACCTACGGTCGCGGATCCGAGGTCACTGAGTATGTCGCCTATGAAATTCTCAGTTACGATGACGTTGAGTTTCTCGGGCGAGAAGAGCATGTATTGGGTCATGGCGTCTACGTACATGTATTGTCTTTCGATGTTCGGATAGTCTTTGGCTACTTCGTCGAATTTTTCTCGGAAGAACGCGTAACTTCTGAGAACGTTGCTTTTGTCAACACACGTAACCCTTCTCCGTCCGTCGGAGGGAGAACCTGGAGTATTGCCCGCTAATTCGAACGCAAATTTTGCAATTCGCTTTACTCCTCGCTCTGTCATTACAAGCGGGTCGATTGCGAGATCATTTCGACGGATTCCCGACATGTGGGCCAAGTAGAGTCCTTCAGTGTTCTCTCTGACAATCAGATAGTTGATTTCCCCAGGCTTCTTTTCTCTCAGCCTACTTTGAACGCCTTCTTGGAGAAAGATTGGTCGAAGGTTTGCGTAAAGTTCGAGTTGAAAGCGCAACATGAGTTCAATATGAATTCCCACCTCCGTTCCGTCGTCGTACCGGATCTCAGGAAGACCGATAGGCCCCTTCAGGATAGCATCCGCCCCTGAGCAAGTTTCCAGCTGATCACGTGAAAGGTCTACTCCGGTTTCCTTATACTTCCCTGCCCCGACAGCAACGTCTAGGAACTCGAACTCAAGACCGCTATGGAGTTCTTGAAGGGTATTGAGTGCCCGTAATGCTTCAGGAACAATCTCAGGCCCCACTCCATCCCCCTGAATGACAGCTATCTTACATCGTGGCATGCCAACAAAGCCTCATCTTTGACTTGGAAGTCGACTAAGCTTAGGTCGTTTCTAGTGCGCTTGCAACAGACTAAGACGCTGTTGGTTAGCGGATTGACCAGCCGTTTACTGGTCCGCTGTGCAGGAATTTTTCCGGCGTCATGACCCCGTCACGTTTGAACACTAAACCATCCTTCATAACAAATACGACCGTCCGGAGTGCGTCAATCTCCTCCAGCGGATTTCCTTTCACCGCTATGATGTCAGCGGGGAAACCAGGCTTGATGGGTCCACGTTTGTCGTAAATGTCTGAAACCTTGTACCCATTAACAGTCATTATCTTCAGGATTTCCTTCGCAGG